>Ga0308157_10000215_pt1 | contig 230202 bp, 202 predicted proteins | sample PhyBR1_FD_201035 | JGI IMG/M metagenome (GOLD analysis project Ga0308157, IMG submission 201035) | Phyllosphere microbial communities from UC Gill Tract Community Farm, Albany, California, United States - DLSLB.R1 | ecosystem: Host-associated > Plants > Phyllosphere > Unclassified | place... | reverse complement strand
CAACCTATAGCAGAACAGCCGGAGAAACTGTATTGGGCAGTCCATATATGATCAGTGCAACGCTTGCACCAGTTGGAGTATTGAGTAACTACACAATTACATATAACACAGCGAACTTTACAATCAATGCGAAAGCAGCGAGTGTAACACCGAATGCATCGAGTAAAACCTATGGTGATGCAGATCCATCGTTCAGCGGCACATTAACAGGCTTCTTGGCAGGAGATGGTGTAACAGCAACCTATAGCAGAACAGCCGGAGAAACTGTATTGGGCAGTCCATATATGATCAGTGCAACGCTTGCACCAGTTGGAGTATTGAGTAACTACACAATTACATATAACACAGCGAACTTTACAATCAACAAGCGAGCTATTACTATTACAGCTGATACTAAGTTCAAGTGTTTTAAAAGCCCAATTCCATACCCTGATCCAGTTTTAACAGCTCAGGTTACTTTAGGGACAATCGTTTCTGGGGATATAGCTACAGGTTCACTTGTGAGAGTTGCGGGTGAGGCTAGTGGAGGTGTGTATGCTATAAATAGAGGTACTTATACTTATGGTACTAACTATGAGGAGACATATGTAGCAGCGGCCTTTACTATAAGTGGTTTAACCGCAACAATTTCTTCTAATAAACCGATACTTTATTATGGTTATTCAGGAGATCAGACAGCAACTATTACGGCAACACCTTATGGTGGTATTGCTCCTTATATTGTAAAAATTACGATGCAAAATGGTGCAACATCAACAGTTGCTCCTGCAGCTGTTCGGGTTGATGGAAAACTGATATGTAATTTTGTTAATTCATCAGGGAATGAGACATGGACTCCGGACTCCAATACAAATCAAGGATTGTCAAAGGGTATTACTTGTTCAACAAACTCAGTGACGTCTTCTTCTACTTCTAATCCAATTAATGGTAGCTATTCGGTAAATGTATCACTTTTGACTGATGCTAGATTTATAGCAACAGTAACAGATGCTAATGGTTGTTCTTATACAACTCCTTATGAATCGGCTGCAAAAGTTGACGCTGAGGATGTGCGTTGTTTTGCTGGAAATAGTGGGGTTGTTAAAGTTGCTCTTTGCCATCAAACAGGTAGTGCTAAGAATCCATGTACTGCTATTTGTGTAGATCAGTCAGCAGTACAAGAACATCTTAATCATGGAGATTTTTTGGGTAAATGTACTAATGATTGCAAACCTCCGAAGTTTAATGCGAAAGAATCAGAATCAGGTAAAACACTTATAGAAGTTACAGATGCTGAACCTGCTGAATTTAATATAATAGCTTATCCAAATCCTTCGAGTGATATATTTAATTTAAAAATATCAGGAGAAAGTCAGGATAAAGTAGAAGTTTTGATTTATGATATGATGGCCAGATTGATAAAAAGAATTGAAAAAGCTAATGTGTCAGATATTACATTTGGAGAGAATTTACCTAGAGGAGAATATCTGGTTTTAGTTCGTCAGGGAGGAAATCAAAAATCAGTTAATGTCATAAAAAAATAAAAACTTTATTTAAAACTATTTTAACTCAAAGCCAACTCATTCATTTGGGTTGGCTTTTAATTTTTAATTAAATATGTCTTTACGGAAATGATTTACATCAAAAAAACATTAAATTAGAGCGGGTTAAAAAAATAGAAAGAGTAAAAAACAATAACTTTAAATATCAAAATATGAAAAGAAACGCAACCGCAGTCTGGAAAGGTTCTCTAAAAGAAGGGAAAGGAGTTCTTACAACTCAAAGTAAAACATTAGAAAATACTCAATATTCCTTTCATTCCCGTTTTGAGGAAGGAGTAGGGACAAACCCTGAAGAATTAGTTGCTGCGGCACATTCGGGCTGTTTTACAATGCAATTATCGGCTTATATTACCGAAGCCGGATTTGATATTGAAAGTATCGAAACCAAATGCGTGATTAATTTATTGGAAGGGACAATTACAGAATCGAACTTAACGGTAAATGCAAAAATAAAAGGAATTTCAGATGCAGTTTTTCAGGAATTGGTAACTAAGGCTGAGCATAATTGCCCGATTTCAAAGTTGTTTAACACCACAATTACCACTTTGGCTACATTAGTTTAAAAAATGTTTTCCAAATCAAAAAGGCTCGTTTTATTAGAAAACGAGCCTTTTTTTATGAATATAAATTTGAAAATCTAATCAAATAAATCAGAAGATAAATAACGATCTCCGCGGTCACAAATGATAGCTACAATCACACCTGATTCCAGTTCTTCGGCAACTTTTACGGCTACCGCGACGGCACCACCGCTGCTCATTCCTGCAAAAATACCTTCTTCAAGAGCTAAACGTTTAGTCATTTCGCGTGCTTCTTTTTCGCTTACATCAACTGTTCGGTCCACTTTTGAAGGATTGAAAATTTTAGGAAGGTATTCTTCCGGCCATTTTCTGATTCCCGGAATCTGAGAACCTTCTGAAGGTTGTGCGCCTATGATTTCTATAGCCGGATTTTTTTCTTTTAAATAGGTTGAAGTACCAATGATAGTTCCTGTTGTTCCCATGGCTGAAACAAAATGTGTTACAGTACCTTCGGTATCGTTCCATATTTCAGGTCCTGTGGTATTGTAATGTGCTTTCCAGTTGTCTTCATTGGCAAATTGATTCAGCATAATATAACCGCCTTCAGCAACTTTTTTATCAGCATAATCTCTGGAACCAATAATTCCTTCACTTGCAGGAGTTAGGATTACTATAGCACCATAAGCACGCATGGTTTGGGTGCGTTCTTTAGTAGAATCTTCAGGAAGGATTAATTCGATTTCGATTCCCAGTAATTGCGCAATCATAGCCAATGCAATTCCTGTGTTGCCACTGGTAGCTTCGATCAATTTGTCTCCTTTTTTGATTTCGCCGCGGTTTAATGCGCTTTTAATCATATAATAAGCAGCACGGTCTTTGACACTGCCGCCGGGATTATTTCCTTCTAGTTTTAAAAGTAGTTTTACGTTTTTATTTTGGACTAAATTGACTGTTTCTACAAGCGGAGTATTTCCTATTAAGTCAACTAATTTTTGAGATTTCATATTATTTAATTTCTTTTACTTTTACTTCAGTAGTTGTGGTATTCATCACAATTGATTTTGCAGGAACCGACTTGGTAACCCAGGCATTTCCTCCTACAATGCTATCTTTACCAATAATGGTTTCACCTCCCAGAATAGTGGCATTGGCATAAATACATACATTTTTCTCTACTGTAGGATGTCGTTTGGCGTTTTTCATGTCTTTACTTACACTCAAAGCACCAAGAGTAACTCCTTGATATATTTTTACATTTTTTTCAATAACTGTGGTTTCTCCAATAACAATTCCGGTAGCATGATCAATAAAAAATGGCGAATCAATTTGAGCTCCCGCATTAATATCCGTTCCCGTTGTTTTATGTGCATATTCACTCATTAATCTCGAAAAAAGCATTAAATCCAGATTGTAAAGTTCGTGGCTTAGACGATAAATGGCAATAGCATAAAATCCCGGATAAGCTAAATAGACTTCTTCAATACTATTGGATGCAGGATCATTCTCTAAGATATAAGCGGCGTCCTGATTTAATTTTTCAAGTACAGCAGGTAATTTTTCGAGGAAACTATCCCACATAGATTCACAGGTAACTTCTGGTTTTTTGCAGGCTACTCTTGAAATATCTTTGAATAAACCTTCAAGTTCATCAATGCTTTCTGCCAACGAAGCATTCGAATCAAATAAAGTGTAGAATAATTTTTCGGTGAACTTTTCTATTTTAGTTTTTATTCCGTAATTGATGGATAGATGGCTTTTTAAAGAGTCAATGTTTTTTATAATCAGATCCTTTGTCATGACTTTTGGATTGTAGTGTTAGTAGAAAAAAGCTACTTAAAATACTGTTATTAATTTTAAACAAATATATTGAAGTATTTTGAATAAAAGTATAGAACTGCCATGCTTTCACACGGCGATTTTATTTTTTGTAAAAATGCTTTTTATGATTTTCTAAGTCGATTTTATCGAATTGAAATCAGCTTTGTTAAAACTACAATTTTAAATTTATTATTTTTGGAATCTGATATCATTAAAAATGAAAAAAATAGTTTTTCTTATAATGCTAATTGCTATTGTGGTTGCTTTTTATGAGCAAACATCAGCTGATAAAAATGTGTATGCAACGGTCGTTGCAATGGCAATTTTTATGTTTGGAATGATGCGATTAAGCGCTAAAACACCAAGTAAGAACCAAGAAAAAGACGAAGAAGATGTTTAGTAAAGGAGATAAAGTTGCAGTACTCGATGATGCTATCAATGGCGTAGTACTGGCTGTAAAAGGTAATGAAGTTACTATTGAAACCGATGAAGGATTTGTAATGAATTTTGCGATAAGCGAGTTGGTTAAGCTTAACGACACCAGTAATTTAATGGATTCAATTAAAAGAATTAATATAAATGAAATTAAGAAAGAAAAAGCAGTTCCGAAACCAAGAAGTTTTGTAAAAGAGAAAAAAGACAAACATGAAGTAGGTGTTCCGGAATTTGATTTACATATTGAGAAATTAGTCAAAAACAAAAACGGAATGTCGAATTATGATATTTTGACTTTGCAGGCTGAAACTGCGCAAAGACATATTGAATTTGCCATTAAAAATCGCATTCCTAAAATTGTTTTTATTCACGGCGTTGGAGAAGGTGTGTTGAAAGCAGAACTCGATTTCCTGTTAGGTCGTTATGATAATATTGATTTTCAGGAAGCCAATTACCAAAAATACGGTCAGGGTGCAACTGAGGTTTTTATCAAACAAAGTAAAAAATAATTAAAAATTACTCATCATAAAAAACGCTCATTTGAATTGTTCAAATGAGCGCTTTTGTATTAATTGAGTCGGATTTTAATTTGTTGTAAATAATTCTCCTAAAGTATAGCTGTCGCCAAGAGAAAAATCGCTGTTTCCTTTTTGTAAAGAAACTTTTCTAAGCACAATAGTGTGTTTAAAACTATTAGGTCCGTTTGTAGTCGTGGTAACTTCAATTATACCGCTAGTTCCACTCACACCCGTTACACCTTTCCATTCCTGACTAACGGTAGGCGTGCTAGGTGTTGTGCTGTTACAAAAATAAGCAGCAGTTACTAATCCTCCGGTAAATAAACGGTACGTTAGTGTGTTTGAACTGCTTCCTATAAGTCCTGTTCTTGGACTGTTAAGTGCTGTTGCCTGGTTTAGAATTAAATTAGGATCAATGTTTAAAATTAAAGCTTCACTTGTATTGTAATTATAAACATCATTCGAAGAAGTACATTTTTCTAATGTTTGGTCAAAGTTAAAAGGTAAACTAGTGACCGAAGATGTGTAATCACCAAAAGAGAAGGTATCATAAACCTGCGTTCCATTTGCCTTGGCAAAAGTTACATTTTTCAATACAATATTGTGATTGTAGCCCGAAATTCGGGTACTATTGTCAGTAGTATTAGTCGTTTTAATAGCGGTAGTCACAATTTGGATTACACCGTTAGTAGCTGTCCATTGGTCAGTGATAACAGGAGTTGCAGGAGCAATGGTTTCACAAATGTTATCCGTAGCGACTTTTCCGTTGTAAAAGCGATAAACCACTCTGTTAGATGTTGTACTTATGTCTAATTTAATAGTATCATTTGCAGCAGTAAGTTCAGTAGGGAAAATAGTTTTTGGAATTTCCATAATTAGAGCTTCCTGATCTTTTAGTTTATAGATAATATTATTGGTGCTGCAACTTTGGATAGATACTTTGTCGAAGCTAATGTCTTCCTGAGTCAGATTTCCATCATCGCAGGCATTGAATAATGCTAATAAAACCAATAGGCTTAGGGCTCTTTTCATCTTAAAAATTTTGACAAAAATAGTCAAAAAATGCTAAATGCTATTCGGCTTTTAATAATTGATATTTTATAACTTTGCAGCAATGAAAAAAATATACCTCGATAACGCATCTACTACCACAATTAGACCTGAAGTTATTCAGGAAATGACAAAAATAATGACAGAAGATTATGGAAACCCTTCTTCAACTCATAGTTTTGGTCGAAATGCGAAAAACATACTCGAACTTTCCAGAAAATCCATTGCAAAACAGCTGAATGTAAGTGCTCAGGAAATTATTTTTACTTCAGGAGGTACTGAAGCTAACAATTGGATTTTGCGTTCTGCTGTTCAGGATTTAAAAGTAAAACGAATCATCAGTAGTAAAATTGAACATCATGCAGTTTTATTGGCTATTGTTGCTTTGCAAAAAGAATTTTCCATCCAGGTAGATTATGTAAATGTGTTGCCCAATGGTGCAATTGATTTGACTCACCTTTCGGATTTGCTTTCTGAAGAAGTAAAAACATTAGTGAGTTTAATGCATGTGAATAACGAAATAGGAACCGTATTAGACTTGGAACGAGTTGGAATTATATGCAAGCAGTACAATGCTTTATTTCATTCGGATACGGTGCAGTCAATGGGAAAAATGAAACTGGATTTGCAAAATATTGCTGTCGATTTTGTTTTAGCGAGTGCACATAAATTTCATGGACCGAAAGGAGTTGGATTTGCATTTGTTAGAAAAAATTCGGCTTTGCAACCGATTTTTTATGGTGGCGAACAGGAAAAAGGTTTACGTGCCGGAACCGAAGCGATACATCAAATTGCAGGAATGGCAAAAGCTTTGGAGATTTCGTATGTGAATTTAGATTCGGAAAAAGAACATATTACTGCTGTTAAAAATTATTTAATTGAGCAATTGGAAAAAAACTTTCCCGGTTTTGAAATTAATGGTGATCGTGATGGTTTTTACAATATAGTGAATGTGTTATTGCCTTTTTCAGAAGAAAAAACAGCGATGATTTTATTCCATTTGGATATGCGCGGAATTGCTGTTTCTCGCGGGAGTGCCTGCCAGAGCGGAAGCATCCGACCCTCTCATGTTTTGGCTGAAATACTTTCGGATGATTTAGTCAGAAAACCGAGTTTGCGTATTTCATTTAGTCATTACAATACCAAAGAAGATATTGATGGTTTAATCGAAGCTTTGAAAACGGTGTAATTTATATCGAATACCTTTTATCGTAATTATCATAATCATATTTGGAATCCTGAGTTTCATAATCTAATTTCATAGTCATTTTGGAATCCAATTCAATGGACGCAGCAATTCTTCGCCCGATAAAAAAGGCTTCATTCAAAATATTCATAATACAGTCTTCGAATGTTATTCCGGCTTGTATAAGTAGGGATTTTTTTTCTCTTGTCATTTCAAACATTTCAGTAAACATCTCCCTGACGATATAAATTTTGCTATCAGCAATTTTTCTAATATCGTTAGGCAATGCTCTTAATCCGTTACTGGTCATACATTCATCAAAATTATAAGCAATTCTTTCTAAAGGCACTCCAATTATATAGGCAACAGCAAATTCAAATCCTTTTCCGTAAGTGTACACAAATGCTCTTATGAATAAATTTTCTTCGCTAAAAAAATGCTCTAATGTTGAGAATTTTAATAAATCGTTGAGCTGAATTTGTAAAAATGTTGTCAGCTTATTTTCATCATTAGGGATTTTGTAATGTTCAGGTAAGTCCAAAAGACCATTTGCTTTAGCGATGGTTAAGCCTTTTGTTGTAATTTGTTCTAAAAGTTCCATATTATTGGATGTGGTTGATTGTCTTTAAAGCAGGGCTGAGCTTAGTATTAAAAATACAAATTATTAATTTATGATACTGGAGATTTAAAATAATCATTCATCATATTTTACAGATTTGATTATTGTTGTGTTGAATAGTAATTGTAAAAAAAGTATAAAAGGAGACCACATTATTGGTAATAATACTAATGGGAATCGACATTGAAATTGATCTTCTTCTGTTTGAAATTCACTACTTATAAAGTCAAATAGTATTGCATATAAAATTGTTGCAGCTATTGTAAAAAAATAGGTTACCCATTTTTCAGAATAATTTTTACGGTTAAAAATATATGCTGTTAGATATGGAATTAATACAAATGGTAGAAAAATTAAAATTGCTTCCATTTTTTGTTAAAATTTAGATTTATAAAATAATAATAATTGTCAAATTAAAATATCCTACCCAATTTGTAATATCGATATGCCATTAATAAAGTGGCTAAACCTGCTAAAATCCCAATGTAAATTAAAGAACTTTCTTTTTGTTCGTATTCGTTTTTACTAATTATTATTTTACCGTTTTTCTCAACTTGGATTAAATCAATATTGATATTTTCTTTATCTCTTGAAGGTTTGTAATACACTATTACTTTGTCTCCAATATTTAATTGTTCTAATAAATCAGTGTAATTTTTTGACATTCTATAAATTCCTAAATCTTCATCAAGTCCTTTTAATGAGATATAAAAGACATTCGACTCATGTCCTTTACTACTGTAATGAATATCAATTCCTTTATCGATTATTATATTTTCATATTGTTGATATTTGGAAAGTTCAACGTTTTGTTTACTAAATCCAATATATGCTAAAAAGAAATATATAATTGAAGTTGTTCCAAAAAGAATTGAACTTATTAAGTGCTTTGTTTTTTTATTCACTGTTGATTTTTTTTGTGTTTTTCAAATTTAAACCTGAATTACGCCCAAATTAAATGCCTTTTCAATAGGAGCGTGGTTAGCGGCTTCGATTCCCATAGAAATCCATTTTCGGGTTTCCAGCGGATCGATAATAGCATCAGTCCATAAACGGGAAGCGGCATAATAAGGAGAAACCTGCTCATCATAACGTGCTTTTATTTTGGCAAACAATTCAGCTTCCTTGTCTTCGTCAACGGTTTCGCCTTTGGCTTTCATTGAAGAAGCTTCAATTTGTGCCAATACTTTCGCGGCTTGAGTTCCACCCATAACGGCGAGTTCGGCACTTGGCCACGCAAAAATCAATCTTGGATCATATGCTTTTCCGCACATGGCATAGTTTCCGGCACCATAGGAATTCCCTACAATCACCGTGAATTTTGGTACTACCGAATTACTTACAGCATTCACCATCTTAGCTCCGTCTTTGATGATTCCGCCCTGTTCCGATTTGGAACCCACCATAAAACCCGTCACATCCTGTAAGAATACAAGCGGAATTTTTTTCTGGTTACAATTGGCTATAAAACGGGTGGCTTTATCGGCACTGTCGGAATAGATGACGCCGCCAAATTGCATTTCACCTTTTTTGGTTTTGATTACTTTTCGTTGGTTGGCTACAATTCCCACGGCCCATCCGTCGATGCGGGCATAACCTGTGATGATGGTTTGTCCGTAACCGTCTTTGTAAGCTTCAAATTCAGAATTATCCACCATACGATTGATGATTTCCATCATATCGTATTGTTCGCTGCGGGCTTTTGGCAACAAGCCGTAAATTTCTTTTTCGTCTAATGCGGGTTTAACTGCTTTAATGCGGTTAAATCCGGCTTTTTCATAATCACCAATTTTGTCAACGATATTTTTTATTTTGTCCAAAGCATCTTTGTCGTCTTTGGCTTTATAATCAGTCACGCCTGAAATTTCGCAATGTGTGGTTGCTCCGCCCAAAGTTTCATTATCGATATTTTCGCCAATGGCGGCTTTGACCAAATAGCTTCCGGCAAGAAAAATACTGGCGGTTTTATTTACAATAATAGCTTCGTCACTCATGATAGGCAGGTAAGCGCCACCGGCAACACAGCTGCCCATGATAGCCGAAATTTGGGTAATTCCCATGCTACTCATGATGGCATTATTTCTGAAAATACGTCCAAAATGTTCTTTGTCAGGGAAAATTTCGTCCTGCATAGGCAAATAAACACCGGCACTATCTACCAAATAGATAATCGGTATTTTGTTTTCCATTGCAATTTCCTGAGCACGTAAGTTTTTCTTAGCCGTGATAGGAAACCAGGCACCTGCTTTTACAGTGGCATCATTAGCAACAACAATACATTGTTTTCCTTTGATATAACCGATTTTCACCACAACACCTCCCGAAGGACAACCACCGTGTTCTTTGTACATTCCTTCACCAACGAGTGCTCCAATTTCGATACTTTCGGCTTTGGCGTCAAGCAAATAGTCAATGCGCTCTCGAGCGGTCATTTTTCCTTCGGCATGTAATTTTTGGGTGCGTTTTGCGCCGCCTCCTAATTTTACTTTAGCCAATTGCTGCTTTAACTTAGAAAGTAGAAGTTTATTGTGATCTTCGTTTTTGTTGAAGTTTAAATCCATGGTGTTTGTAATTGCAAGAAAATTGATGGCTAAAATACAAAACCAAATTGAAGTAATTTCTGTTTTTTTACCATATAAGTCATTTAAGTTTTTAAAAAACGGAGTAATGGATAGACGTTAATATAAGTAAGGTTTCGCAAAGATTCGCAAAGTTGATTCGCAGAGATACTCAAAGAAAATCTTTGTGCCTTTTGTGGTTAAAGAAAAAATCTTAGTGAAACTTTGTGTTTTCTTTGTGAATCTTTGCGTAACAAATAAAGAACCGCAAATTCACCAATTATTAAATCAATGTACTTGCGGTTTAAAAAAAATTATTTCTTAGAATCGTTCACGAGTCTTTTTAGAATTGCCCATTGTTTTAAAGCATCACGGGCTTCAACAGCAGGGTAGCCCAACATGGTTTTTCCGGCGGGAATATCACAAGTAACTCCTGAACCGGCACCAATAACTGCTCCGTCGCCAATTGTAGTGTGATCTTTTATAGAAGCGCTTCCGCCAATGATTACGCCATTTCCTAGAGTAACTGAACCAGCTAAACCGCTATTTCCAGCCATTATACAAAAACGCCCCAGTTTACTGTTATGTCCTATTTGGACTAAATTATCAATTTTGCATCCATCGCCTAAAACAGTAGAACTGAATTTTCCTCTGTCAATACAGCTATTAGCCCCAATTTCGACATTATTTCCTATGATTACGTTTCCGATTTGAGGAATTTTAACCAATCCCTTTTCCGGGCACGGACGAAAGCCAAAACCATCTGCTCCAATTGTGGCATTGGGATGAATGATGCAGGCATTACCTATATGACAACGCTCTCTTACCACAGTTCCTGACCAAATTACGGTGTTTTTTCCAATAGTACATTCGTCAAGAATAGTTACATTAGGATAAATAGTAGTATTTTCTCCAATTTTTACCTTGGGTCCAATATAACTTCCTGCACCAATTTTTACTCCAATACCAATAATAGCTGTTTTGTCAACTACGGCATTGGGATGAATATCCACAAGAAATTCAGGCGTTGGTAGAGCAAAAAGCTCTAATATTTGAGACATCGCCAGATCGGCATTTTTTACTTTAATAAAAGCTCTGTTTTCTCCCGGTTCAATAGCAATATCGTCATTTACTACGGCAGCACAGGCTTTTGAAGTAGTCCAGAGTTTTTCGTATTTTTTGTTTCCTATAAAAGAAATTTCAGAATCAGTTGCTTCCTCCAGTTGTTCAGCAGCAGTAATTGTTTGTAATGTGGTGCCGAGAATAACGCCTTGAAGAACATTGTTTATTTCTTGTATGGAGTAGGATTTCATAATTTTGTTCTGAAAATTAGTTATATAGATGGCTCAAATAAAGTGATTCTATATAGATAATCCTAATGTTTTAATCTTTGATAACTTGAAGTTTAGATAAAATTATTATTTGGATGCTGATTTGTAATCTTTTTGGCAAAAAAATAGTAAGAATTAAAAACAGGAAAAACTGCTAAAAGAGCAGTTTTCCTGTTTTGCAATAAGTTAAAGAGTTTTATATTTTAACTTTGATTACAATTTTTTTAATTTTCCCATTGCTTATCATTGCAGCATGTACATCTTCAGGGAATAAGATGGTAAACTGTCCCGGGTTTAATTCAAAAAACATATCCGGCTTGTCAAAGAAAAAACGTACGTCTTTTTCATCACTGTAATCGCCATTTGGGCTTACACACTTTTCTCTTGGTTTCCATGCATAAGTTTCCGGTCCGGCAACACAAACCTGAATGTCGATATTTTTGTCATGACATTCGAAGTGTGTTAAACTCTGTTCTTTTGAATTTCCGTTTCCGGAATTAACGATAATTTTTAAATCATCTGAGTATTGGGTTACACCATCAGCGAGATTAGCTAAGTCATTTTCGTTTAAAAATTGAAATGCTTGTTCGAATGCAGGGTGTAAACCATAGTATTTCGTAGCATTATTTAATGAATCTACAATCATTTTAAAGTGTTTTTAATTTTATGGGTAAAAAATAGTTGCTTTTTTGAAACAAAAAATAAAAGTACATTTTTAAATTTAACTGCCTAATGAAAATTGAATAAAAAGAGATTTTTTAACGAATCTGGAGTTTAGCTGTCCGAGTTTTTTTGAAGTAGTTTTGTACATTTGTTTTTAAGCTATATATTTCTGAAAAGCCTATTGATTTTTTAAAATTCTGCCTATGACTGCTGTTTATAAAACCATTATATTATCCTTTTTTTTAATTTTATTTCTATCCTGTAAATCGCAAAATTCAGTGGTAAATTCAGAAAAAGAATTAACCACAGTAGCCGACACTACTTTTGTGAATTTAAAAGACTACAGTTCGAATTTTGTCTATGACATGAAATATGCTACTGAAGATAATTTCCTGAAAGCAAAAGTCTACGATTGTGCCGAATGCTATTTGCGGTTGAAAACGGTGAAAGCCTTGATTTCAGCCAATCAAAAATTCATGAAAAAAGGCTTTCGTATTAAACTTTTCGATTGTTACCGACCATTAGATATTCAGAAAAAGATGTGGGAAATTGTTCCAAATCCCGAATATGTGGCCAATCCTGCCAAAGGTTCTATTCACAATAGAGGAGGAGCGGTAGATATTACATTGGTGGATAGCAATGGCAAAGAGCTTGATATGGGAACAAAGTTTGACTTTTTTGGAGCTGAAGCCAGTCATAATTATCTTGGTGTTTCAGAAGAAGTGAAAGAAAACAGGCAATTTTTAAAAAGAATCATGCAAAAGAAAAATTTCAATTCATTTGATTCCGAATGGTGGCATTATAATTTAAAAGCAGCTTTAACTGATAAGGTTGCTAATGAAAAATGGAAGTGCAATTAGTTTTGATAAAAAGAAACCCATCTTCGAAATAGTCAGATGACCTAAATTTCGAAAATGGGTTTTTTATTAGAAATCTAATGTGTTTTTTAAAACAATATGTTTTAGTGATAATTAATGAATTTCTTTTGATTCTTCTCTGCTTTCATTTTCTATTTTAACTAATTCTAATTCTTCATCTTCTTTTCTTTTTGAAAATAGATTTTTTAATTTGTTTTTGAAAGCACCAAACAATCCTAAAATTCCAATAAAAATTAATTTTCCAAATTTTGCAATTATGGCAAAAATCCCCACTTTGGTTAAAATTTTTCCAGCTACAAGTCCTCCAATTGTCCAGGCTGCTACTTCGTCAATTGAAGCATCAAAATCTCCGTATTTAAAGCCATCATTGAATTTTACTATATCTAAAACTTTACTAATGTCTCTTTGAACTAAAGGTAATTCATTTTCAGTTGCAATCGCATTTAAGACTAAAACTCCTTTTCTTCCTAAAATTCTAATATTATAGTTTAGGGTATTAATTGGGCTGTTTCCAAATTTAATTTCTTTTGCCCAATGTAATATTTTTCGATCTTTATCGTAAAAAGGTTTAGATGCCCAGCCCACGATATTAATTGTTTCAAAACCTTCTTTTTGTCTTAATTTATTTTCTTCTATTGTTTCTTTTTTTATTTGCTTTAATAAATCATCATAATTGATGTCCTCAGCATCTTTATCATCAACATAACCAATTTCGTCATATTGAATATTAAAAACATAGCTGTTTTGGCTTAATACCCCGATGTTTTCTGGAAGAATTAGTCCTAAAGATATATTTTCACTTTTGGGATTGCCCCATAAATCGACTAATACTCTTTCAGCTTGAGTAGCATCAAGATATTTAAATCCTTTTGGAATATTGATAGTTCCAATTCCATTTTTTAAACTAATTTTTCCATGTTCATAATGGAATGTTTTTTCAATTGAATCGATTTTAATTTGTTCATTTTTATCTTGAGCAAAAGAAATAATTGATAATAAACATAGAAATAAAGCAATACTTAATTTTTTCATAGTCAGAGTTCTAATTAACTCCAAATGAAAAATATTTTTGAAACAATTCCTATACCTGATTTTGGTGATTTTTGATTTTATAAAGAATTAAAATTTTATAAAAAATTAGTACGAGTGATTTAGTTTTTGTATAAGTTAGTGTAAGCTGTAAATAACTACTTTTATCTTGTTTTCTTTAATACTGTTTTCGAAAGGTTTATTCCTTCGATTTTTAAAGTAAATGGTTGGTTTGTGATTTTTTCTTTTGGAAGAATGACATTAAGCCCTTGTTCATTTTGGATGAACTTTAAATCATTTGAATATCCTAACACAGAAACCTTTTTCACTTTTCCTTCGCTTATTGGCAAAGAAGTAATCAGTAACGGTTCTGGAGACCATTTTAGACAAATAGCATACAAATTCTGAGCTTTGGTAGTAAATCGTACCGATTCCTCGCCATATTTTTTCCAGGCTCTTGTTCCATAAATTCCATCACCATTAATTTTAAGCCATGCACCAATTTCTAATAGGATTTCTTTTTGCTCCTGTGGAATAGTTCCGTCACTTTTTGGAGAAATATTTAGCATCAGGTTACCGTTACGGCTGACATTCTCAATCAATCTTCTGATTAAGGTTTCAGAACTGGCTAATTTCATACCTTCTACATAGCCAAATTTTGCACCAATAGGATCATCTACCTGCCATACATAATCTGTAAGTTCTTTAGGCGCTCTTCCCTGGCGCTCAAAATCACGAATGCTTCCGGTGAGATAAGCGTCACTTTTTGTACTGATAGAAACTGGCTTGCCCCATTGTACCGCCCGATTGTAATAGTAAGCTGCAAAACGTAATTTTATAGCATCCAGATTTCTACTGTTGACACCATTGTCGAACCAAAACATATCCGGTTTGTATTTATCGACCAATTCCTGACAACGGGCAAGCCATTCTTCTAAAAAAGCCGGGCTTTGAGGTGCAATGTTTTGATCTTCGATTACTTCTTCTCCATTTACGGATGGTTTGCGTACCGGTTCCGGTTGCGGAGGACCATAAAAATCAGCGTAAGCTGGATCAAATAAATCGGTTTTTGTATTGAGTTTTGGATACATGAAATCCCAGTGCTCCATTCTGTGGTTTGATACTCCAAATTTTAATCCGTCTTTGCGAACAGCCTTACTTAATTCGCCTATAAAATCAATTTTAGGGCCCATATCTTTTGAGTCCCACTTGGTAAGTTTGCTGTCATACATTGCAAAACCATCATGATGTTCTGCCGTTGGTACTACATATTTTGCTCCTGAAGCTTTAAACAAATCCGCCCATTCCTGAGCATTAAACTTCTCCATTTTAAATAATGGAATCAGATCTTTGTAGCCTATTTTATCTACAGGACCACCAAAATGCTCTACATGCCAACGTTGTACATCCGTATTACTGTACATGTGGCGCGGATACCATTCGCTGGCATAAGCCGCCACGGTGTAGACTCCGTAATGAATAAAAATTCCAAATTTACCATCTAAAAACCATTCAGGAGTTTGGTAATTTTCTTTTATCGATTCCCAGTTTGGCTGGTAGGGACCTTTGGGGATAGCAGTTGCTCTGCCTCCGGGAAGTTGGATAGTTACCCTTGGCGGTTTAGGCTGATTTTGTGCATTTACAAGCTCAATTGTTTGACCTGAAATAATTAAAATCACTAGTATTTTGAAAATTCTTCTCATTTGTTTAAGGTGTTTTTAAATGCTGAAAACAAATATAATAGCATCATAAGATTCAATTTTTACTTAAAACCGATTTTGTATTATTCAAAACCGATATTTTAGTTTAAAAACTGTTGAAAACAAAAAACGGACTTGTTTCCAAATCCGTTTTTGTTTCAAAAAATTAAAAAGAAATTTTGTTGTTGTTTGTTAATTTTCAACACATTTTAAATTATTGATAAAATAAGTTTCCGGTTGATAGGTTTTTCCATTTAATTCTGAAACCAGTTGTTTTTTAACGATATAATCTTCGGTATCGGTTAGGTATTTTATTCTCATCAATGAAAGTGGTGAACTTTTTAAGTCTTCCATTGAGCCCTTCATGAACATGAAATTACCAACAATGACGCGGTTGTCAAAACCTTTTTCGTCTCTAATCATACTACCGCAATATTCAAGATTGGTATGCACCAGTGTGATTACTTTTCCGTTGTTGAGCTGTAAGTACAGTCTGGAGTTTTTGTCAAAACAATTGGCTTTAATAAAACCTTTACTTTTTTGAATGAGTTGTACATTAAGTGTAGGCAAACCGTCCGTTAAAGACAATGTATAAAAAATGTAGTTAGAAGTACCGGCAAAAATTTTCTCGGAAATCAGGTATTCTTTGGTTAGTTTATAAGTTCCTATTGAGTCTTTTACATTAGTGGCATAGTCGCAGGCAGTTTGCGCAAAAGTATTCAGGGATAAAAAAAATAAGGCGGTAAGTAATAGTTTCTTCATTTTAATTTATTTTGGCGCAAATTAATACTATTTTATTATTATTTGCATCTGTGGTGAAAAAAGTATATTGATTTCCTCCGTCTTTAATTTTCCATTTTTTTCGAATGTTTTCCACTGTTTCGGGAAAATTTCGAGTGGTTATATTGGATTGTTTTCCACTTAAATAGTTTTTTATTTCGGTTTTATTGTAGGGAAAAGCAGCTGTGATTTCGAAAATTCTTCCCGGAAATGATATCATTTCATCGGCAGTGTACAAATGCGAATGTTTATGCAATTTAGCCACATTGAAATTGATGGCAACTGCATCAAATCCGCCCGATTTCATGATGGCGCTATTGGGTTCGTACAAATATTTTTTTGGTAAACTATAATCCGGAAACACCGAGTCTTGATTCATACTAAATTCGAAAGTGTCTATTTTTCCTTTGTTGATATTGGCAGTTTTCAGAGTGATTTCGCCAACATAATCTTTATGCAATTCCCATAAAAGCTCTTTTACTTCGTTTTCTAAAGCTACAATATGAATGGCTTTTACGTTTTTCAATTCGGATAATCCTGCCGAAAGATCCAATAAAGGTGCGGTTTTCATTAAAATAGCATCGCTGTTTTCGAAATAAAAATCGAGATTTTCGGGAACATTGGGTAAACAGTCTTTCAGCATAAAAACTTTACCTTTGGCATCATTTCGCCTCGAAGGATCTATATAAATCCAATCCCATTTTCGGTTTAAAGTTTTTAAGGTTTCAAAGCTGTCGCCGGCATGACATTCGATGTTTTCTATATTTAATTGTTCATAATTATGCTGAACAATTTCAGAAAGTTCAGGATTGATTTCGCAATGCGTTACATGAGCAATTTTGGTGGCAAAAAAATAATCATCCACACCAAAACCTCCGGTTAAATCGATTAATGATTGTCCCGAAACGATACTACTTTTGTATAAAGCCGTTTGCTCAGAAGAGGTTTGTTCGACCGAAATTTTACTTGGATAAATAATATTTTTGGTATTGAACCAGGTTGGTAATTTGTCTTTCGCCTTTGATTTTGCTTCAATTTGGTTTAAAATCCTAACCCATTCTATTTCAGGAAACGGATTTTTTTGTAGCGCTAATTTTGAAATTGAAGTACCTATATTTTTATTTATAAATTCCTGAATTTGTGGCTGTAAAATACTAGAATCCAAACCTAAATATCTTTAGTTAGTAATTGAATAACTTTGTTTTCCGGAAAAAATTCTTTTCCAATAACTTTCAGGATAGTGTACAGCGGCACAGCAATAATCATCCCTAAAATTCCGGAAAGAAATCCTGCAATCAGGATTACAAGAAATATTTCTAAAGGATGTGAACTGACGCTTTTTGAAAAAATAACAGGTTGGGAAACGTTGTTATCTATAAGTTGAACAATCCAAAAACCTATTAAAACATAAATGGTTATAGGTAAAATTTCGGTTTGAAAATCATTCCCTAAATTATTCAACATGGTTAACAAAGCCGCAAGTACCGAAGCAATTAGTGGTCCTATGTACGGAATAATATTTAAAACGGCACATAAAAAAGCGATAACAAATGCATTTGGAATACCAAAAATAATTAGAACAATCAGGTATAAAATGAATACAATAAATAATTGTAATAATAGTCCAATGAAATAACGGGAAAGTAAATCGTTGATTTTTTCGAAAGAGTTCAGGATTTTCTCTTCATGAGCATCCGGAATTAATCTTTTTGCTCCACGTAAAAATAAAACTCTGTCTTTAAGAAAGAAAAAAGTAATAAATAATACTGAACCTAAGCCAACACCAAAACTGCTGATGGTTCCAAGAATGCTATTTAAAAAATCAGGAATAAAACTAAAGTTGATTTTAGAAGAGATATTAGCTTCCTTTAATGCCTTGGCAGAATCGATATTATGAGATTCTAAAAAGGTCTTGATTTGGTTTATTAATGCAGTAATATCTTTTTCTATTGAAGCAGTATTTAACAGCGATAAATTTTGCCCTTGCGAAGAAATTAATGGAATAATCATTAAAATAAGTCCCAGAATAATCAACACAAAAATGAATATTGTAGCAACGGTAGCCAGGATATGGTTGAATTTTAGTCTTTTTTTGAAAAAACCGGAAATAGGCTGTCCTATCATGGTAAGAATAACTGATATTACTAAATAAGTAAGTACAGTACTGATTTGATAGAAAAAAAGCAAAATTAAACCGCTGACAACTATGGTTAATAAAGCGCGAAGAATTCCGTTTGATATCGTTTTAGATGTAATCATATGGTGTTTTTGATTTATAAAGATAAAAAAACTCAAATCATTTTTGACGTAAATTCATAAAGAGCAATGCTGGCAGCCTGAACAACATTCATACTGCTGTTTTTGCCAAACATATTGATGTGCACAATTTGGTTTGAAATTGCCAAAAGCTCTTCGCTGACACCATCGATTTCGCTGCCAAGGATTAACGCTATTTTTTTATTGGCTGGCAAAACCACTTCTTTTAAAGTCTTGCTGCTTGAAGTAATTTCTAACGAAATTATTTCATAATTATTTTCTTGTAAATAATCAATCAAAGCATTATTTTCTTCTATTACGCTATAAGGAATATGTAAATGAGTACTTCTGGAAGTCTTGTTTATCTTTCTGGGATTGAGTGGAATATCTTTTCCTAAGAAAATAATTTTTTCGATTCCAAAAGCTTCACTAATTCTAAAAAGTGAACCGATATTTTGTTGGAAATAAATGTTGTCGCAAACCAGAGTAATCGGAAATTGTGTTTGCTTAAATTGATTTTCTTCGTGTGTTAACTGCACGGGATTAGTTATTAAAGATATAGTTAATAATATTAGCGCCCATTTTTAATGCTTTTTCGCGTACCGCAGCCGGGTCGTTATGTACCTCGGGATCTTCCCAACCATCTCCTAAATCGCATTCGTAGGTATACAGCAGCACTAATCTGTTTTCTACAAAAATCCCAAAAGCCTGCGGACGCTTACCATCGTGTTCGTGTATTTTGGGTAAACCATTAGCAAAAAGATAGGGTTTTTGAAAAATAGCGTGATTGGCAGGAATTTCAGTAAGTTCCTTGTTTGGAAATATTTTTTTTATTTCTTTTCGAATGTATTGATCCATCCCATAATTATCATCAATATGCAAAAAGCCGCCGCCATTTAAATATTTTTGAAGATTAGTGACATCCGATTCGCTAAAAACAACATTTCCGTGTCCCGTCATATGGACAAAAGGATAGGAAAATAAATCTGGACTGCCAGGTTCTACTGTGGCAGGTTTTGGATTAATAGTGGTGTTGATATTGCTGTTGCAAAAACGAATCAGATTAGGAAGCGAAGTAGGATTAGCATACCAGTCGCCACCACCACTGTATTTTACCAAGGCAATTTCTTGGGAAAAAGTAGCGAAAGAGATTAATAATAAAATGAGATGTATTCTTTTCATTTTTTTTAGTCCTTAGCGGTTAGTCTAGTCATTGCGAGGAACGAAGCAATCTCACTATTTTTTTTGATTTAATATTACAGATATAAAGGATTTTCTCGTGCTACTGTGATTGCTTCGCTGTCGCTCGCAATGACTTATTCATTAAAAAACACCACACTGTGACAAGCAACCACAGCAGCTGTTTCGGTTCTTAATCGGGTGTTTCCTAAAGAAACAGGAATGTAATTATTTTCTAATGCCAATGCGATTTCTTTAACCGAAAAATCACCTTCAGGACCAATAAGCAATGTAATATTCTCATTGGCTTTCAAAACCGATTTTAATGTTTTTTTATCGGTTTCTTCGCAATGCGCAATTAATTGTGTGCCATTATTTTTTTGATTGATGAATTCTTTAAAACTAACGGCTTCGTTCAGTTTTGGTAAGTGAGCTTCGTTGCACTGTTTTAAAGCCGACAAGATGATTTTATCGAATCGTTCTTTGTTGATTACTTTCCTCTCAGAACGATCACAAATAATAGGCGTAATTTCCTGAATACCAATTTCGGTAGCTTTTTCCAGAAACCATTCGTAGCGGTCGTTCATTTTTGTGGGAGCAACAGCCAGATGTAAATGGAATTTTGGAGTTGGTTTTTTCTCAAACAAATTTATTTTAACCGTGCATTTATTGTCCGATGCTAAGGTAATTTCGCATTCAAAAATGTAGCCCGAACCATTGGTTACAAATAAAATATCGCCATCTTTTTTTCGCAATACTTTGATGATGTGCTTGCTTTCTTCCTTGTCGAAAGAAAAAGATTCGGTTTGTTCGTCAATATTTGGATTGTAAAATAATTGCATAGTTTAGAATTGGATTCGCGCTTTAGAAACGACTGAAGCATCTTCGAAATTTTGGGATAAGAATTTTTGGTAACCTACAATTCCTATCATCGCGGCATTGTCGGTAGTATATTCAAATTTAGGAACAAAGGTTTTCCAACCGTATTTTTGTTCGGCTTCTTTCAGCGTATTTCTAATTCCGGAATTTGCTGAAACACCGCCACCGATGGCAATTTGTTTAATTCCTGTTTCCTGTACGGCCAATTTTAATTTATCCATTAAAATCTGGATAATAGTATATTGGATGGAAGCACAAATATCGTTGGTGTTTTCGTCAATGAAATTAGGATTTTTTTGTTTTTCCTTTTGAATGAAATACAAAATCGCTGTTTTTAAACCTGAAAAACTAAAGTCTAATCCGGGAACTTTAGGTTTGGTAAACTGGAACGCTTTTGGATTTCCTAACTGAGCGTATTTGTCTACCAAGGGGCCACCGGGATAAGGCAATCCAAGGATTTTTGCGCTTTTATCAAAAGCTTCTCCTACGGCATCATCAGTGGTTTCGCCAATGATTTGCATATCAAAAAAGTGATTGACTTTTACAATTTGGGTGTGTCCGCCGCTAATAGTCAAGGCTAAAAAAGGGAATTCTGGTTTGTCAAAACCTTCTTCATCAATAAAATGGGCTAAAATATGGGCGTGCATGTGGTTAACGGCAATTAACGGAATTCCTAAAGCCAGTGCCATCGATTTAGCAAAAGAACTTCCCACCAGTAAAGATCCCATTAATCCTGGGCCTTGGGTGAAGGCAATGGCTGATAATTGTTCTTTTTGGATATTGGCTTTTTTCAAAGCGGCATCAATTACAGGAACAATATTTTGCTGGTGCGCACGTGAAGCCAGTTCAGGAACTACACCACCATATTGAGTATGAATTAATTGATTAGCCACAACATTTGAAAGCACTTTATCGTTACATAAAACGGCTGCTGCGGTATCATCGCAGGAACTTTCAATGGCAAGAATAAAAACCTCAGGATTTAGCATAAAAGCACACAAATTTTGAATTATCTTTAGAAACCGATTTTATTTTTTTTAATTTTACGGCGCAGCCAAAATTAAAGAATTTTTATTAAAGGTTTCGCTCTTTCCTTGGGCAAAATAATATTTCATACAATATAATATAAAGTATATCAAAAAAGCGATTAAAATATCTTCAGGTATAATTTTTGGGCTCATCATTTTCTTGTTGCTGCTGGCAATTGCTTTATCATCACCTTATGTTCAAACTAAAATAGGGAAATACTTAATGAACCGAATCAATAGTGATTTTGGTACCCACATAAGTATTGATAAGGCTAAAGTATCGGTTTTTGGCGGAGTAAAGATTCAAAATGTTTTGATTTTGGATCATCACAAGGATACGCTGATTTATTCAAGAATTTTAAACACCAATCTTTTAGATGTCAACGCACTTTTAGAAGGTGATTTGATTTTTAAGATTATTCGTTTGGATGGAGTTTTGTTTGATATGAAAACCTATAAAAACGAAAAGAAAACTAACATGGATGTTTTTATCGAATCTTTCGATTCGGGAAAACCACCATCCGGTAAGCATACATTATTCATTTCGGATAAGGCTTATATCAGCAGAGGTCATTTTAGATTTTATGATTACAATAGAGCCAATCCAAGAGATGCAGAGTTTACAAAAGTTAATGCTGAATTGACGAATTTTAAACTCTACGGTCCCGATGTAGATATAAAAATAGATCATTTGTCCTTCCTGGATTATCGTGGTTTGTTTGCTGAGGATTTAAGTACGGTTTTTAGTTATACCAAGAAAAAAATGCAGCTTAAAAATTTAGATTTAAAAACGCCTAATTCTAAAATAAAAGCCGAAGTAACTTTAAATTATAAGATTAAAGATTTTGCTCATTTTAATGATAATGTAAAATGGGATATAAAAATTCATTCTGCAAGCGTAGGAACCAATGATGTAAGGTGTTTTTACAAAGGTTTGGGAACAAATCAGTTTTTTAATATCAGTCGTGCTGATATGAAAGGAACTTTGAATGATTTGTATATTAGTCGTTTGAAAATGGTGGATTCCAATCGTTCGCGAATGGAAGGAGATATTCATTTCCTGAATATTTTTGGAAAAGCGCATCAGCGTTTTTTTATGGATGGAAATTTTAGCCGTATTGAAACTAATTATGGTAATCTGGTGCATTTGATGCCGGAGTTTATGGGGGAAAAATTACCAAAACAAATCGAGACGCTAGGAAATTGCTGGCTGGAAGGGAATGTTCAGTTGACTGCTTCTGCTGTTGATGCAGCTTTGAATATGAAGACAGAAATAGGAAGAGTCCAGTCTGTTTTTTCGATGAAAGATATCGATTTTATTGATAAGGCGACCTATAACGGAAATGTGGTTTTTGAAAATTTTGATGTGGGGACTTTTCTAAATCGTGAGGATTTAGGTAAGGTTACGATGGATGTGAATGCTGATGGAAGAGGATTTACTGAGAAATATTTGAATACTCAAATAGTGGGTGATATTCGTGCTATGGATTATCAATCCTATACTTATAACAATATTAAGGTTAATGGATACTTTAAGTTGCCTTATTACAAAGGAAAAATTACAGTTGATGATCCTAATTTAGATATGGATTTTGATGGTTTACTTGATTTAAGTGCCAAAGAAAATAAATACGATTTCCATATTAATGTGGCTCATGCCAATTTGAGTAAACTGAAATTTGTAAAAGACAGTATTTCTAACTTTAAAGGAGATGTAGTAGTACAGCTAACCGGAAATACCATTGAAAATTTACAAGGGAATATTTATATCAAAGAGACTTCTTATCAAAATGTAAAAGATACTTATACTTTTGACGATTTCAATATCAATTCTACTTTTGATGAAAACAGAATTCGAACCCTGACGATAAACTCTCCTGATATTATTGATGGAAAAGTAGTAGGGCGTTTTCAGTTTAGTCAATTGGGCAAATTGACCAGAAACTCTTTAGGAAGTTTATACACTAATTTTAAACCGGAGAAAGTAAATAAAGGGCAGTTTTTAAAATTTAATTTTACCGTTTACAGTAAGATTGTTGAGATTTTGTACCCTGATATAGCATTAGCAACTAACACGGTTTTGAAAGGAAATATCAAATCGGATGGTCAGGAATTTAAGATGAATTTTAATTCGCCTAAAATTCAGTATGCTAAAAATACTTTTGATAATATCAGAATTGCTATTGATAATAAAAATCCTTTGTACAATGCTTATGTTCAGTTGGATAGTGTTAAGACGCCTTATTATAAAATCCGTGATTTTAATCTGATTAATATCAGGACTAAGGATACTTTATTATTTCGTTCGGAGTTTAAAGGTGGCGAAAAAGGAGAAGATTATTTCAATCTGAATTTATACCATACTATCGATAAGGACAATAACAATGTTGTGGGTATTAGTAAATCGGAGATGAAATTCAAAGAAAATATATGGTATTTGAATCAAAAAGACAGTCCTGATAATAAAATCGTTTTTGATAAATCCTTTAAGAATTTCAATTTTGATAATATCATCTTGTCTCACGAAAATCAATCCGTTGCTTTAAACGGAATAATAAAGGATAGGCATAATAAGGATTTTGAACTTAGTTTCAAAGACGTCGATTTGTATAAGATTACGCCTTTTAGCAGCAAATTTGTCTTTAACGGAAATATCAATGGCGCCATTCATTTTAAACAAAACGATCAGATTTATAAGCCTACCGCTTCGTTAGTGGTTGATAAATTAAATATTAATAAGACCGATTTAGGAGTTTTAAAATTAAACATCGAAGGTGATGAAAATCTTGAAAAATTCACGATTGATTCTTATTTGCAAAATGATAATTTGGAATCTTTTAATGCTAACGGAAGTCTTGAAGTAGTTAATAAAAAGACAGTTCTGGATTTAAAAGTAAAATTGGATAAATTCAATTTAGGGGTTTTTAGTTCATTAGGTGGCGATGTTTTATCTAATATCCGGGGTTTTGTATCAGGTAATTCGATTATAACTGGAGATGTAAACAAACCTAAAATAAGCGGGCGATTGTTTGTGGACAAGGCGGGAATGACTATTCCGTATCTAAATGTCGATTATCAGTTGAATGATCGTTCAGTTGTCGATTTGATTGATGAGAAATTTTTATTTAGAAATAATACCATTACCGATTCAAAATTCAATACCAAAGGTTTGTTGAATGGTAGTATTGAGCATAATAATTTTTCGGATTGGAAATTAGATTTAGGAATTACTTCAAGGAAATTAGTTGTTTTAGATACCAAAGATTCTGAAGATGCAGCTTACTACGGAACTGCATTTATTAATGGTGCAGCTTCTATTACAGGACCTACTAATTCTTTGTTTATCAAAATTGATGCGAAATCAGAGAAAGGATCGGATGTTAAAATTCCAATTAATTATGCTGAGAGTGTAGGGGAGAATTCATTTATCCATTTTACTACTGCCAAAGAAAAGTATAATAAAAAAATGGGTATTATTGAAAACACTCATAGGTATAATGGACTCGAACTGGAATTTGATTTGGATATTACTCCTGATGCCGAGGTAGAAGTCATTTTAGATCGAAATTCGGGACATGGAATGCGCGGAAGAGGATATGGATCGTTGTTGTTTAAAATTAATACGCTTGGTAAATTCCAAATGTGGGGAGATTTTCAGGCTTATGAAGGAACTTATAATTTTAAATACAAAGGGTTAATTGATAAGAAGTTTGATGTAAAAAAAGGAGGTTCTATTTCATGGGAAGGAAATCCAATGCGGGCGCAGTTGAACTTACAGGCGGTTTATAAAACGATTGCTAATCCGGCGGTTTTATTGGATAATTCTTCGTTTAACAGAAAAGTACCGGTGAATGTGGTTATTGGAATTCAAGGAGATTTAGCTAGTCCTGACCCTGATTTTAATATTGAGTTCCCAACGGTGAGTAATGTTTTAAAATCGGAAATCCAGTATAAATTATATGATAAGGATGTAAGGCAAACTCAGGCTTTGTATTTGCTTTCTTCAGGAGGCTTTTTAAGTCCTGAAGGTGTTAATCAATCGGATTTTTCAGGAAGTTTGTTCGAAACGGCTTCCAGTTTATTGGGTAATATTTTAAAAACGGATAGTGACAAATTTAAAGTAGGATTGAATTATGTTTCTCCTGATAGACGAATTGGCAAAGAAACCGATGGTAGAGTAGTGGCTACTATTTCGTCAAAAATTAATGAGCGAATTACAATTAATGGAAAAGTAGGGGTTCCGTTTGGAGGAATTAATGAATCGGCTGTTGTAGGTGATGTTGAGGTTCAGTACAGAGTGAATCCTGATGGAACGATGAATTTAAGGTTGTTTAACAGAGAAAACGACATTAATTATATCGGTCAGGGAATTGGTTATACTCAGGGTGTGGGGGTGACTTATGAAGTTGACTTTGACTCTTTTAGTGAATTGGTGAATAAAATATTTAAAAAATACAAAATCAAAAAAGTAGATACAACCAATGAGTATTTTCAGGATTCTAACGTAACGCCTGAATATATTAACTTCAATAAAAAGAAATCTCCTAAAAAAGGAAATTCAAAAAATAATGCCGAAGCGGTTCAGACTGAAGAAGAGTAATTTAGCTTAATTTTTGTCATTTCTTGTAAGATTAGTTTCGGATACCTAGCCTGTTTTGTTTTATTAAAATGTTAGACAAAGGTTAAAATAAGATTTTCGTAGATAAATTATCTAAAAATCGATTTCTTTTAAAAAAAGTGCTGTTTTTTTGTTTTTTGTTAAACTTATTAACGAAAACGTTTGAATTTAAGATGGTTAGTTAAAATATTAAGACAGACGCTTTTAAAGTAATGAATGTTTCTTAATTTTACGTTTCAAAACAAAAACTATGCTAAAAACAATTAAAAAAATAGGTGTTCTAACTTCTGGTGGAGATTCACCGGGAATGAATGCCGCAATACGATCAGTTGTTCGAACTTGTGCTTATCATAATATAGAATGTGTTGGAATTTACAGAGGGTACCAAGGTATGATTGAAGGAGACTTCAAAGAAATGGGACCTCGTAGTGTAAATAATATTATTAATAAGGGAGGAACGATTTTAAAATCGGCTCGTTCATCTGAATTCAGAACTGCTGAAGGAAGAAAAAAAGCCCACGATAATTTAGTTAAAGAAGGAATTGAAGCCTTAGTAGTTATTGGTGGTGATGGTACTTTTACAGGAGCTTTGATCTTTAACTCAGAATATAACTTTCCTGTAATGGGAATTCCGGGAACTATCGATAATGATATTTACGGAACAACTCATACTTTAGGATATGATACCGCTTTGAATACTGTAGTGGACTGTATTGATAAAATTAGAGATACAGCCAGTTCTCACAACCGTTTATTCTTTGTAGAAGTAATGGGAAGAGATGCCGGACACATTGCATTGAACGCTGGTATTGCAGGTGGTGCTGAAGAAATTTTAATTCCTGAAGAAGATTTAGGTTTAGATCGTTTATTGGAATCACTTCAAAAAAGTAAAGCTTCAGGAAAATCATCCAGTATTGTTGTAATTGCAGAGGGAGATAAAATTGGTAAAAATGTATTCGAATTAAAAGATTATGTTGATGCTAATTTGCCAGAGTATGATGTTCGTGTATCTGTATTAGGACACATGCAACGTGGAGGTTCACCTTCTTGTTTTGACAGAGTATTGGCTAGCCGTTTAGGGGTTAAAGCAGTAGAATCATTATTAGACGGAGTATCTAACTTTATGGTAGGATTAAAAAATGATACAGTAAACCTTACTCCTTTATCATTAGCTATAAAAGGTAAGTCGGAAATCGACAGAGAGTTATTGAGAGTTTCAGATATTATCACAACTTAATAAAAATTGTAGCGGAATTAATTATTAAATTTGCGCGAATTTTTCAATCAGAATAATAAACAATAAATAAATAAAAGAAATGTCAAAAGTAAAATTAGGAATAAACGGTTTCGGAAGAATCGGAAGAATTGTTTTCAGAGAGTCTTTTAACAGAGACAATGTAGAGGTAGTTGCAATCAACGACTTATTAGATGTAGATCACTTAGCTTACTTATTAAAATATGATTCTGTTCACGGTCAATTTAACGGAACAGTTGAAGTAAAAGAAGGTAAATTATACGTAAACGGAAGAAACATCCGTATCACTGCTGAAAGAAACCCAGCTGACTTAAAATGGAACGAAGTTGATGTTGATGTAGTTGCTGAGTGTACTGGTATCTTTACAACTGTTGAAACTGCAAATGAGCACATTAAAGGTGGTGCTAAAAAAGTAATCATTTCTGCTCCTTCTGCTGATGCTCCAATGTTTGTTATGGGAGTAAACCACGAAACTGCAAAAGCTTCTGATTTAATTGTTTCTAATGCTTCTTGTACTACTAACTGTTTAGCTCCTTTAGCTAAAGTTATCAATGATAATTTCGGAATTGTTGAAGCTTTAATGACTACAGTTCACGCTACAACTTCAACTCAAATGACTTCTGATGGTCCTTCAAGAAAAGACTGGAGAGGTGGACGTGCTGCTGCAATCAATATCATTCCTTCTTCTACAGGTGCTGCTAAAGCGGTTGGAAAAGTTATTCCTGCATTGAATGGAAAATTAACTGGTATGGCTTTCCGTGTTCCTACTGCTGACGTTTCTACTGTAGATTTAACTGTAAAAGTTGCTAAAGAAACTTCTTATGAAGAAATTATGGCTGTATTGAAAAAAGCTTCTGAAAACGAATTGAAAGGTATCTTAGGATATACTGAAGATGCTGTTGTTTCTCAGGATTTTATTTCTGACAAAAGAACTTCTATCATTGATGCTACTGCAGGTATTGGTTTGAACTCAACTTTCTTCAAATTAGTATCTTGGTACGATAATGAGTACGGATATTCAAGTAAATTAATTGATTTATCAGTTCATATTGCTGGATTAAAATAATCCAGGAATAATTATAATAAAGAATCCCGTTATTAATTATTTTAACGGGATTTTCTATTTTATTATATCTTTAATTAATTGTAAAAACCACATTTTTAATTAAAGAGAAACTAATCTAAAAACTAATCTAAAAAACTAAAATAAATGAAATTAATTGTTGATAGTGGTTCTACCAAAGCCGATTGGATTGCGATAGACGATCAGGGAAAAGTATTGTTTACTACTCAAACTTTAGGACTGAATCCGGAAATCCTGGAAGGAGATCAGATCGTTGCACGTCTAGACGATCGTTTTGATATTCAACAAAGCAAAAAAACAGCCACTCATTTGTTTTTTTATGGTGCGGGTTGTGGAACTGACAGAATGAAGATTGCCTTAACAGAAGTTTTTCAGGATTATTTTCCCAATGCTAAAATTGTTGTAGAAGAAGATACTTATGCAGCGGTTTATGCAACTACTCCAAAAGATGAAAAAGCGATTGTTTGTATCTTAGGAACAGGTTCTAATTGCAGTTATTTTGACGGAACTAAACTGCACCAAAAAGTACAGTCTTTAGGTTACATCGTTATGGATGATGCCAGCGGGAATGTTTTTGGAAAAGAATTAATCAGAAAGTATTATTTTAATAAAATGCCTAAGGAATTAGCTGTTGAATTAGAAAAAGAATTCAATGTTGATCCTGATTTTATTAAAAGTAAATTATATAAAGAAGAAAATCCAAACGCTTATTTAGCTACTTTCGCTAAGTTTTTGATTCAACATAAGGATACTGAATTTTGCCAAAAGATTATTCGTAAAGGCATGAAATCTTTTGTAAAAAATTATATTCAACAATATGATAACTGCAGAGAAGTTCCGGTACATTTTATAGGTTCAATTGCTTATTATTTAAAAGATGAATTACAACATACTTTTGATAAATACGATTTACAATTAGGAAATGTATTGCGAAGACCAATTGATGGTTTGATTTCTTATCACGTTGCTAATAAATAAAAATTATTTATGGAAATTGCTATTATTTCACACGATGGAAAAAAAGTTGACATGGTTCAATTTTTAAATAAAAATAAAGAGATTTTATTGCGAGACAGCATTCAGTTAATTGCTACCGGTACTACTGGAGGCAGAGCTGAACAAGCTGGTTTTAAGGTAATGAAAATGCTTTCGGGACCAATAGGAGGTGATGCGCAAATTGCGGCCAGAGTGGCTGAAGGAAAAACCAATATGGTTTTCTTTTTTAAAGATCCTTTGGCAAGTCACCCACACGAACCAGATGTAAACATGCTTGTTCGTGTATGTGATGTGCACAATGTGCCTTTAGCAACTAATGAAGCTACTGCACAATTGTTATTAGATGCAATCGCTACTAGATTATAGCAATTACTGAAATCTCAACATTTACATTTTTTGGCAAACAAGCCACTTGAACCGTTTCACGAGCTGGAGCGGTTTTTTCGTTAAAATAAGATCCGTAAACCGTATTGATTGTTCCAAAATCATTCATGTTCATGATGAAAATAGTTGATTTTACAACGTTTTCAAAAGTCATTCCTGCAGCTTCCAGAACAGCTTTTAAATTCTCCATAACCTGCTTAGTTTCTGCTTCAATGCTGGTAGTAACTAAACTTCCGTCAGCAGGATTGATTGCAATTTGTCCTGAAGTGTATAAGGTGTTTCCGGTGAGTATGGCTTGGTTGTAAGGTCCAATAGGAGCTGGTGCTTTTTCTGTGAAAATTACTTTTTTCATATTCTTGAAATTTAAGATAAAACCAATAATTCTTTTGTGTAATATATAAAATATTAACGATTAGGATAACTGCGTTTTTCCCATTTAATATCGCTTAATATACCTGATTTAATTCCGATGAAGAAATTCCAGTTAGCGTTGTTTCCAAAAGGAGTCCAGTTGAAACTTAGTCTCCAGCTTGCTAAATCGCGTTCAAATCGCAACTGGGTATAAGTAACTCCGTTTTGTACAAAATCATATCCTGTAGAAACTCCTACTTTCCATTTTGGAGTCAAATCAGCATTGGCAGATATCATTAGTGAGTTACCTGTAATTTGTTTTTCACGATTGTTATTTCCGTAAGTAAAGGAATAAGCAAAAGTCATATCCCAAGGCAGTTTAGAATTGAAAAATTCTGAAATTGTGTCTTCTCCTTTTTCTTCGCTGCCATCAAACTGGCTTTTTCTATTGTCACCTAAATCGGTAGCCCTACCAAAAAGGTCGTCTTCACGACCACCATTTCGGGTAGTTTGATCGTCTTTTTTATCTTTTTTATTGTCTTTATCCTTGCTGGAGAGTGAATAGTTTAATGTAATATTGGCACTGGTCATTCTAAATAAACTTCCTCCGTTGTCAATATTGTATTTATTGATTCTTTGTCCTGAATTGTCAATAGCATAAGGATCTAAGGTAGTGGCAAAGTTGGCATTCAATTTGTTTTCGAAGAACTGTGCTCCGGTGCTCACCCTAACCGGTGACCAGGCAAGTGCGGTAACTCCGTCGGCATCAAGATTGTAGCTGGTAGAAAGGTTTAAGTTGTTTAAGAGCATTACTTTCTTAGGTTCTGTTTTTGTCGAATCGGCATCTCTTACTTTAGCTTCGAATGTATTACTGATGTTGATTCCTAAAGTATTAGAGTTGCTTAGTCCCGGAGCACCATAGATACCACCTTCAAATCGGGTGTATTGTTTATCCATTTTTCCACTCGCATCAGAAGCATAAGTATCGTAATATTTTTCAAAACTTGGAGTATAGCCATAAGAAAGGGATGGTCTCATGACGTGTCTGATGGCTTGAATTTTTTTATCGTCACCAAAGTTGAAAGTTCCATAAATGGTAGTTCCTAAACTTGCAGATAAATTATAGGTTCTAAAAGCATCAAATCCGTTTACTGTTTTATCAACTACAGCACTTTTTTCGGTATCATAGCCTCTTCTGATGGTTTGGGCATACCAAATTTCCTCATAGTTTACAGAAGTTGTGGCACTAAAATATTTGAATAGTTTAAAGTTAGTACTCAATGGAATACTGTGTTGGAAACCTATTTTGGCATCCTTAAACATTTCAGGTTTGAAAAATAAGGAATCAGTGGTGTTGATGTAATTTCGACCATTCAAATTGTATTGCAAGTTGATGTTTTTAAAGAATCCTTTTTTAACACCATCTTTTCCAACAAATGGGTAAATCCTGTCCAAACTAAATTGCAAAGTTGGTAATGTCATGTTGATGCTCTCTGTTTGTGTGTTTTGCGAATGCGTAGCAGACAATGACAAACGTGCTTGCGGTATGAAATTAAATGTTTTAGAGTACGAAATAGAAGAACTCAGTGTATTGTTTAGAGTAGAACCAATGTTGGATTGGTTGATAGATTGTTTGAAATATTTACTACTTCCCAGATTGACCGATGCTGAGAAACTTGAATTCGGATTGGCTTTGGAATCCCTGGAGTGCGACCATTGGATGTTGTAAATATTTTGCCTGGAATAGTCCGGATAACCTCTCTCGCTATTGATAAGGTTTTCAAAACGAACATTGATATTTCCTCTGAATTTATATCGGGTAGCATAAGCCGATTCGAATCGCATACCATAACTCCCATTAGTGTAATAATCTCCTAAAACCGTTAAATCGTAATGATCGCTGAGCGCAAAATAATATCCTCCGTTTTGCAATGAAAAACCTCTGGTATTGGAATCGTTATAACTAGGCAAAATCAATCCCGATATGCTGGTTTCTTTACTCATTGGGAAAAAAGCAAAAGGCAGGGCAATAGGAGTAGGGACATCGGCAACAACCAGATGTGTTAATCCGGTGATTACTTTTTTGCCGGGGATAAATTTTACTTTAGAGGTTTGGAAATAGTATTCCGGGTTTTCTTTATTGGTAGAGGTCGTAAATCGGGCACCTTTTAAAAAGTAAACCGAATCGTTTTCTTTTTTAGTAATAGCAGCTTTAACATTGAATTCGCCCTGATCGGTTTTAGAATTCCAAATGATTGCTTTTTTAGTTTTAAAATTAAATCGAATAGAATCCGGTTCGATAACATTAGAACCTTGTTTGAAGTTAGGATACTGAGTGAATTTTCCCAAGGAATCTTTAATTCTTCCGGCGTAAACCTCGTTTTTCTCGTAATCCATCACAATCTTACCCGATTTTAATTCGATATCCTGATAATAAAGTTCGGCATTATCGTACAAAGTGATTAGTTTGTGCTTTTGGTCAATTTTGACATATTTATCGGCTTTGTATTTTACTTTTCCTTCCAGAAAAGCTTTTTTCGGTTTTATACTGTCCTTTTTTAAAGTATCGTTTTCTTTTTTTATGCTCTCAGAAACAGTGGTTTTAGCATTTTGATTTGACTCAGAGGCTTTTTTTTGTTGCTTGGCAGAAATCGATTTTGTTTTTTTTGAGATATCTTGAGAATATATATCAGTCGCCCCTAATGTCAGGAAAAATGATAATAAAACGATATGAAATAAGTTTGTGTGCAAAGGGATAAATAGTATTTTTGTAAAATTATGGCTCAATTTTTGACCCGCCAAAATAAATCTAATTTCTGGTCAAAAATAAGTAAATAATACTTCTATAGGAAATACGTTTTAATTAAAATTAACTTTTGCAGATGAAATTCAATTATAGGGAGATGCTTTTAAGCATAATTTTGATGTTAGTTCTTTGTAATTCAGTTTTTTCGCAAAAACACCACAGTTTTACAATCATTTTAGATGCCGGTCACGGAGGGAAAGATCCCGGAAATATGTATCACGGTTATAAGGAAAAGGAAATTGCTTTGAAAACCACCTTAAAAGTAGGTGAGTTCCTTGAGCAGGACAGAGATTTCAAAATAATTTATACCCGTACTTCCGATGTGTTTATTGATTTGGAAAAGCGTCCAAAAATAGCCAATAAAGCCAATGCTAAGTTATTTGTTTCGATTCACTGTAACTCAGTAAAGAATTTCGGACCATCAGGAACGGAAACTTTTGTAATGGGTTTGTCCAGAAGTGGTATGAATATAGAAGTGGCTAAAAATGAAAACTCGGTTATTCTTTTAGAAGATAATTACAAGGAAAAATACCAGGGATTTGATCCTAAAAAGCCTGAATCTCTTATTGGTTTGAAAATGATGCAGGAAGAAAACTTAAATAACAGCATCAATTTAGCAACCAAAATACAAGGTAATTTTACAAAAAAACTCAGTAGACATTCAAGAGGAGTGAAGCAACAGCCACTTTGGGTTTTAGATGCAGCGTATATGCCGGGTGTTTTGATTGAGTTGGGTTTTTTGTCTAATAAGGAAGAAGGTGCTTTTTTGAATTCGGATGAAGGTCAGGAAAAAATGGCTAGACAAATCGCCGACGCTTTAATTAAATACAAAAATGAATATTTTGGAGATGGTAAAAACGATTCGGTAGCCTTTGAGAAATCTGAAAAAAATAGCGAAAAAAGAAACGAAAGAACTAGTTCTGGTGATTCTGTTTATAAAGTACAGATTGGAGTGAGTTCCAGAAAATTAAGTTTGGTTCCAAGTAATTTTAAAGGCTTGAAAAACATATCTAGTATGCGTGGTGAGAGTAGTTACAGATATATGTATGGCGAAACATCGGATATGGATGAAGCTGAAAAAATGGAAAAAGAAGCTAAAAAGAAAGGCTATTCGGATGCATTTATCGTCGAGATTAAAGACGGCAAAAGTACAAGGGTGAGGTAATGTTGTTAGAAATTAAGGACTAAATTTGTAAATTTGTAAAAATTTTTATGTTGAAAGTAATGAATAATTATAAAAAAACGGATGTACTACTTTCTCTTTTGATGCTGATTGTATGTAATCTTGTTTTTTCCCAATCTACCCCGAAATTTAAGGTTACATTAGATGCAGGTCATGGAGCGCACGACTTTGGTGCGAATTATAATGGTCATATTGAAAAGAATATTGCCTTGGCTGTAGTTTTAAAAGTAGGGCAAATTTTAGAAGCAGGTCCTGGGATAGAAGTGATTTATACCCGAAAAACAGATGTTTTTATTGATTTGGTAGAAAGAGCTAACATTGCAAACAGAGCCAATGCTGATATCTTTGTTTCAATTCATTGTAATGCTAATAGAAATCCGGCAGGAGAAGGAACAGAGACTTATGTGATGGGGATGACCAAGATTGCTTCAAACTTAGAAGCGGCTAAAAAAGAGAACTCGGTTATTACTTTAGAGAAAGATTACCAAAGAAAATACGAAGGTTTTGATCCAAACTCTCCTGAAACCATGGTTGGGTTTACGTTGATGCAGGAAGAATATTTGGATAACAGTATTTCTTTGGCCAGTAAAGTAGAAGATCAATTTGCTGCATTAGGGAAGAAAATCAGAGGAGGCGGAGTAAAACAAGCGCCTTATATGGTATTGCATAAAGCTTACATGCCAAGGGTTTTGATTGAAATGGGTTTTATCTCTAATTATGCTGAGGGAAATATTTTAGATTCTGAAGAAGGTCAAAACGATATTGCCAGAGCCATTGCCAGCGCTATTATTAGTTATAAAAATGAATATTTTGGTGCTGAAGAATCGGATGCGGTTAAACCATCACAAAGAATGCTTGAAAATTCAGGCGATACAGCTGCAGATGTAAAAACAGATTCTGAAACTTCAACAAAACCAAGTCAAGTAAAATCGGATGTTGTTTTTAAGGTTCAATTAGCTGTTTCTCGTAGAAAATTAGAATTGGCTCCTAAAAATTTCAAAGGCTTAGAAAATGTATCTATGGAACCTATGGGTAAAAATTATAAATATTTATATGGTGAAACAGCTGATTATGAGGTTTCCAAAAATCTTTTAGCAAAGGCGAAAGCCAAAGGCTTTGATTCTGCTTTTTTAATTGCTTACAAAAACGGTGCTGAAATCGATATTCAAGAAGCAATTAAATAACACCAAGTTCTAATATTTATATTAAATTTGCACTAAATACTTATATTTTGAAACTAACAAGAGAGATTAAAACTGCAATTTTAGTAATTGCATCGATATTATTATTTATTTGGGGTTATAGTTTTTTAAAAGGTAAGGACCTTTTTAATAGTTATACTACATTGTATGTAGAGTATGATAGTGTAGAAGGTTTGTCTCCATCTGCTCCTGTAACCATTAACGGTTTGGTTATCGGTAAAATAGAAAAAATCAGTATCAATCCCACTAATGCTAAGTTATTAGTCGAATTGCAAATCAAGACTGATTTTCCAATTGCGAAATCAAGCTTGGCAACTATTTATGAACCTGGTTTTATAGGTGGAAAACAGATTGCTATTGAACCTAATTTTTCAGATAAAAATTTCATAGAGTCAGGAGATTACCTAAAAGGAAATGTACGATTGGGGATGACAGAATCATTGAGTAAAAAATTAGTTCCACTTCAGGATAAAATTGAAAAAGTATTAGTTAATGCCGATAATCTAATTACAGGTATTAATAATGTTTTGGACAAAAAAACACAGCAGGATTTAAAGAAAAGTATTGCTGAATTGAGTCAAACAATGGAGCAATTCCACAAGGCTTCTGCAGGAGTAAACTCATTGTTGGCGGATAATAAAGCCCAAATTAACGGAACTGTTGCCAACTTCAATAAGGTTTCCAGTAATTTTTCTAAAATGTCAGATTCTTTAAATAAAGCCGATTTAGGAAAAACAGTTAAGAATCTTAATGCTACTTTGGCAAAAGTAAACGGAATTATGGCTGGTTTAGAAGCCGGAAACGGAAGTATGGGCAAATTGTTAAAAGACGATGCGTTTTACAATAATTTATCAAATACTTCTAAGGAATTAGAATTACTGCTTCAGGACGTTCGTTTGTATCCTACAAGATACGTTAATGTCTCTCTTTTTGGGAAGAAAAATAAGCCTTATAAAGCACCTGGTGACAGTGCTACGAAAGCTAAAAAATAACAGAATATGAGTTATTTAGATAATATATTATTTGCAATAGTTTTAATTGTTGGTTTTGGTTATTTCATTTCAAATATCAAAAAAATCTACAGAAATGTAAATTTAGGTATTGATGTAGATCGAAAAGATAATTCAAAACAACGATGGAAAAATATGGCTATGATTGCTTTAGGGCAATCCAAAATGGTTAAGAGGCCTATAGCTGGTGCACTTCACATAATTGTTTATGCAGGTTTTGTTATTATCAATATCGAATTACTGGAAATTATTATTGATGGATTATTTGGTACGCATCGCATTTTTGCTCCTTTTTTAGGCGGTTTTTACAATGTATTAATTGCTTCTTTTGAAATATTAGCATTTTTAGTTATCGTTGCGGTATCGGTATTTTGGATTAGAAGAAATGTAATCAAATTAAAACGTTTCATCAATCCTGATTTGAACGGATTTCCTAAAAAGGACGCTAACTATATCCTGTATTTTGAAACCATTTTAATGTTCCTGTTCTTGTTTATGAATGCTTCCGATTTGCATTTGCAAAATATTCCCGGAGGCTATTCTCATTTTATACAAGCAGGGTCTTTTCCTGTAAGTCAGTTTTTAGAGCCTTTGTTCAATGGAACTAATAGTGATTTGGTAGCCTTGTTTTACGAATTCTTCTGGTGGCTGCATATAGTTGGAATTCTAGTATTTATGAATTATTTGTACTTTTCAAAGCATCTTCATATTTTATTAGCTTTCCCAAATACCTATTTTGCTAATTTAAATCCGTTAGGAGAGTTTGATAATTTAGCCTCTGTTACTAAGGAAGTAAAAATGATGATGGATCCTAATGTTGATCCATTTGCAGCTCCTGCTGCTTCTGAAGGAGAAGTTCATGCAAAATTTGGAGCGAGTGATATACAGGATTTAAACTGGGTTCAATTGCTTAACGCTTATACTTGTACCGAATGTGGAAGATGTACTTCGGTTTGTCCGGCTAATGTAACGGGGAAAAAATTATCTCCTCGTAAAATTATGATGGATACCCGTGACAGAATGGAAGAAGTGGGTAGGAATATTGATGCCAATAAAGGTGTTTTTGTACCGGATAATAAATCATTGTTGAATGATTATATCACTCCCGAAGAACTTTGGGCTTGTACTTCTTGTAATGCTTGTGTGGAGGAATGTCCGGTTAGTATTAGTCCTTTGTCTATTATTATGGATATGCGTCGCTATCTGGTAATGGAGCAAAGTGCTGCACCAACTACTTTGAATGCCATGATGACTAATGTTGAAAACAATGGAGCACCTTGGCCATACAATCAGCAAGACAGATTGAATTGGAAAAATGAAAACTAATTTCCTCGACGAGGATAACAGATAAAAACAATGTCAGAAAATTTGATAGTACCTACAATGGCAGAAATGCTGGCTCAGGGAAAACAACCCGAAGTTTTATTTTGGGTCGGTTGTGCAGGGAGTTTTGACGATAGAGCCAAAAAAATAACCAAAGCATTTGTACGTATACTAAATAGTGCCAATGTTTCGTTTGCAGTTCTAGGTACCGAAGAAAGCTGTACCGGAGATCCTGCAAAAAGAGCAGGAAATGAGTTTTTGTTTCAAATGCAGGCCATGATGAACATCGAAGTGCTGAATGCTTATGAAGCGAAAAAGATTGTTACCGCTTGCCCGCATTGTTTCAATACCTTAAAAAACGAATATCCTGAATTAGGAGGTCATTATGAAGTGATTCATCATACCGAATTTTTAAAATCTTTATTGGATGACGGAAGATTAAGTATTGAAGGTGGTCAGTTTAAAGGCAAAAAAATCACTTTTCATGATCCTTGTTATTTGGGAAGAGCCAATAAAGTTTACGAAGCTCCGCGTGATTTAATTGAAAAATTAGATGCAGAGTTAGTCGAAATGAAACGTTCTAAAGCCAATGGATTGTGTTGTGGAGCCGGTGGTGCACAGATGTTTAAAGATGCCGAAAAAGGAAATAAAGAAATCAATGTTGAAAGGACAGAAGATGCTTTAGATACTCATTCGGAAATTATTGCTACCGGATGTCCGTTTTGCAATACCATGATGACTGATGGTATCAAAAACAAAGAAAAAGAAGGTGAAGTAAAAGTAATGGATATTGCCGAGTTAATTGCTAATGCGCAGGATTTGTAAATTGAGTTTCTAATTAAAGAACTAAAAATGAATTTTAAAAAATCGGTTTTCTCAGTATTATTATTAATGAGTTTTGTTTTGCAAGCTCAGACTAATTCTGATGAAAAGAAAACAGATTCTTTAGAAATAAAATCGAAAGAACAATTGCATTTTAATAAAAAGCAATTGATTATTCCGGCTGTTTTTATTACTTATGGAATTGTAGGTTTAGAAAGTGATTTTTTAAAAGCAATTAACGCAGAAGTTAAAGAAGAAGTTAATGAAAATATTGACCATAAGCTTACAATAGATGATTTTTCACAATATGTACCTGCAGCTTCTTTATACGGTTTAAGTGCTTTAGGAATTAAAGGAAAAAATAATCTTAGAGATAAAACAATTATTCTGGCTACTTCTTATTTAATTATGGGATTAACGGTAGAAAGCCTGAAAAAGATTACTCATGTAGAAAGACCAGATGGCTCTAGTTTTAATTCCTTTCCTTCGGGACATACTGCAACTGCTTTTATGGGAGCTGAATTAATGTATCAGGAATACAAAGAGGTTTCGCCTTGGTATGGAATTGCCGGATACACTATTGCGGCCGGAACAGGAGCTTTTAGAATGTATAATAACAGGCATTGGCTTACTGATGTTGTGGCAGGAGCAGGGATAGGGATTCTTAGTGCAAAAGCTGCTTATTGGTTGTATCCAACAGTAAACGGCTTATTGTCGTCAAAAAAACATAAAAATAGAAAATCAGCTTTTCTTCCTTATTATGATGGTAAACAAATGGGATTTGGTTTTGTTTCCTCATTTTAAGATTAATAAAATAAAAATTTAATATATGTACGTACCATTTGAAAGTTTACCGGAGGATTCCAGAATTTGGATCTACCAATCGAATAGAAAATTTTCGGATGCCGAATTTTCTGAAATTGAAAAAGATTTAGAGTTGTTTCTTAATGGTTGGGCTGCACACGGAACTAGTTTGGAAGCTTCTTATCAGTTAAAATACAATCGATTTATTATTATTGCAGTAAATCAGGAAGTACAAGCAGCTACAGGTTGCTCTATTGATGCTTCGGTGGCTTTTATTCAAAGTTTAGAACAAAAGTATCAGGTTGATTTATTGGATAAAATGAATGTAACTTTCAAATTAGGAGAACATATTGCACATAAACCATTGATTGATTTTAAAAAGATGGTAAAGGATAAAGCAGTTACAGAAAATACTGTAGTTTTTAATAATTTGATTAATACAGTACAGGAATTTAATGATTCCTGGGAAGTTCCTGCAATAGATAGCTGGCATAGCCGTTTCTTTTAGAAAGAAAAAAAATATTCTCTTATGAAAAATATAGACATCAGGATTTTATTTCTTTATGTCTTATTTTTTTTTGTAGCTGGCTGTAGTCCAACAAAAAAGAATAAGCCGGCAATTGTTGTGCTTGAAAATCCTATACCTCAAAAAGAATTGTCCTTAGAGGAATTAAATAAGTTTTATCAAAACTTAAATAATGCAAAAACAGATGCTTCGCAATATGAATTGTATGAAAATACAATTACTGTTTTAAAGAATGTCAATTCGGTTTTACCAATAAAAAATCTCGAGAATAAGAAGATTGCCTATGTGAAATTAGGCGATGCTTCTAATGATTCTTTTGTGGAAACGCTTAGAAAATATACCGAAATAACTGAAGTTAATGATGCCAATTTAAATAGTCTACAGCAAAAATTAAAAGGATTTTCGACTGTAATTATTGGTTATCATAAATCTGGCGTCTCATTGAAAGACGAAGGATTGTCTGCAGCAGAATTAGAGAAAATTAAATTTTTGGCTCAGAATAATGAGGTTATTTTAGATGTGTTCGCATCGCCTTATGCTTTATTATCTATCAACGATTTTGGCGCAATTAAAGGATTGATCATTTCTTATAACAATAGTGTTGTTTCTCAGGTTGTTTCGGGCGAATTGGTTTTTGGTGCGATAGCCGCCAAAGGAAAGTTGCCGGTTGCTGTATCAGCTGAATTTAAAGAGAACTATGGATTAACAACTGATAAGCTAAATGTTTTAGGTTTTGATGCACCTGAAAATGTAGGGATGAATACATTTATTTTAACCAAAATAGATGCCATTGCTCAAAAAGCAATTAACGGAAAAATGACTCCGGGAATGCAAATTCTTGTGGCACGAAAAGGAAAAGTGATTTACCAAAAAGCATTTGGATTTCATAGTTATGACAAAGAAATTCAAGTCTCCAATTCGGATATTTTTGATTTGGCTTCGCTGTCTAAAATCATTGGAACATTGCCTAATGTGATGTTACAATATGATCGGAAAAAATTGAATATGTCGACTCCTTTGGATTCGATGTTGCCTATTTTTAAAAATTCGAATAAAAGGAATATTTCCTTTAAAGAATTGTTGTCACATTATGCACGATTGCAAGCCTGGTATCCATTTTACAAAAATACCATTGACAAACAAGGGAATCCATTGGATAAGTATTACAGAAAAGAAAGAAGCGAAGATTTTTCTATTAAAGTTGCCGAGAATTTGTATTTAAGAACAGATTATCAGGATACAATTTTAAAAATTATTATTGACAGTAAATTATTGCCGCGTAAAGAGTATAAATACAGTGATTTTACTTTTATGATTCTGAAAGAATATTTAGAATATAGTACCGGAAAAAAACTCGATGTTTTGAGTTTTGAGAATTTCTTTCAGCCGCTGGGTTTAAATAATACGATGTACAATCCAATAGGAAAAATAGATAAAAACAGTATTGTTCCTACTGAGGTGGATACGTATTTTAGGAACCAAACCGTTCAGGGTTATGTGCATGATTTGGGAGCAGCCATGCAGGGTGGCGTTGCCGGTCATGCCGGAGTGTTTTCAAATAGTATGGATGTGGCTAAAATGATGCAGCTGTATCTACAAAAAGGAAATTACGGAGGAAAGCAATACTTTTCGGAAAATACATTCAATGATTTTAACCATTGTTATTATTGTGGTGAAGGAAATAGGAGAGGTGTAGGTTTTGACAAACCTCAATTAGGGGATTCCGGTCCTACTTGCGGCTGTGTATCGATGTCTAGTTTTGGTCATACCGGTTTTACGGGAACAATGGCATGGGCTGATCCCGATAAAGAAATTGTCTATGTTTTTTTGTCTAACAGGACCTATCCGAATGAATCGCAGAATAAATTATCAAAAGAAAATATTCGGGAAGATATTCAATCTGTTATTTATGAAGCGATTGAAGATGCTAAAGTGATAAAGTAAGTGAAGTCCAGTTTTAGTTTTCTTTTAAGAAATGGCATGCTTATTTTTATTAATTTAGGCGTATTAAAAATTACAGATGAAAATAGCAATAGTTTGTTATCCAACCTTTGGAGGAAGTGGTGTTGTGGCTACCGAATTAGGTTTAGAATTAGCACGTTTAGGACACGAAGTTCACTTTATAACTTATAGTCAACCGGTGCGTTTAGCATTATTGAATCCGAATGTTCATTATCACGAAGTAAACGTTCCTGAATATCCTTTATTTCATTATCAGCCTTATGAATTAGCCCTGTCGAGTAAGTTAGTTGATATGGTGAAACTCTATAAAATAGAATTATTGCATGTACATTATGCAATTCCTCATGCCTATGCGGGTTATATGGCTAAGCAAATGCTTAAAGATGAAGGGATTGAAATCCCAATGATTACAACCCTGCATGGTACTGATATAACCTTAGTTGGAAATCATCCACATTATAAACCGGCGGTTAGTTTTAGTATTAACAAATCGGATGTGGTGACTTCGGTATCTCAAAGTTTAAAAGACGATACTTATAATTTATTCAAAATTAAGAGAGACATTCACGTTATCCCTAATTTTATTGAACTCGATAAGAATATAAAGGATTTTAATATGCCTTGCCAGCGTTCGCTTATTGCAAAAAATGAAGAGCGAATTATAACTCATATTTCTAATTTCAGAAAGGTAAAACGAATTCCGGATATCGTTAAAATATTTTACAAAATTCAACAGGAAATTCCAGCCAAATTATTGATGGTAGGTGATGGTCCTGAAAAAGAAAAAGCCGAATCATTATGTCAGGAACTAGGGATATTAGATAAGGTAATCTTTTTTGGAAACAGTAACGAAATTGACAAAATTCTGAGTAATTCGGATTTGTTTTTATTGCCATCAGAAACGGAGAGTTTTGGATTAGCGGCTTTAGAGGCTATGGCCTGGGGAGTTCCTGTAATTTCAAGTAATTCAGGAGGTTTGCCAGAGGTGAATTTTGGAGGAGTTTCAGGTTATTTAAGCAAGGTAGGTAACATTGATGAAATGGCCGAAAATGCTTTGAAAATATTAAAAGACGACGCTGTTTTAGCTCAATTCAAAGAGAATGCTCTATCAGTGGCTAAAAAGTTTGATATCAAACATATTTTGCCTTTGTATATTGATATTTATGAAAAGGCAATTAAGAAATACACTAAAAAAGCCAAACATTCGACTAAGCCCCATGACGATTAAATTTCTAATTGATATTTAAATGAAAAAAGTTGTCCTTTTATTAGCGGTTGTTTTAGTGTTGTTTTCTTGTAGTACCACACAAAAAGTGAGTGCCAACAAACTGTATGAAGTTTTGTTACAGCAGAATGACGGAGGTGCCAATATTAATTTTTATGAAATCCTTTCGGAGCCTAAAGAAATTAAAATGCTGCTGAATGACGAAAAACTGAAAGGAAAAATAAACGCTAATGATGTTCAGCAATCTAATTTTGTAGTGTTGAATATGGGTGAAAAACCTACCGGAGGCTATTCAATAACTGTGGATAGTGTGATAGAAACCGATAAGGAGATTGTCATTCAGGTAAAAGAAATAAAGCCTGAACCTGGAGCGATGCTGATACAGCAAATTACTTATCCTTATACTGTTGTAAAAATCAATTCAAAAAAAGCAATCATTGTAAAATAAAAAAAATGCCACTATCACTAGTGGCATTTTTTGTAAGTAAAATTTTTAGATTAGAATCGGTATCTAATTCCTAAAGCAAGGTCTGGACCAAAATTATCTCCACTAACATTGTCTGAAAAATATAATTCAGGTCTGATGTCTAAAGAAAGTTGAATAGGAGCTTCATCAAAATTGTATTCAATACCAAGATCTCCGGCTACAAAAGCAAAAGTCTTATCATAATCAGCGTTTTTGTTACTCCAATTTCCTAAACCTCCGCCAACACCGGCATACCAGTTAAATCCACCATCGATATTCCATACCCATTGGTAAACTCCTGTTAGTTTGAAAGCGTCAACATTGTTGTTGTTTCTCCATCCTAAGTCTAATTCTAATCGGTTGTTGTCAGACAATCCTCTTTGGTATGAGATTTCACCCCCAAAACCATCGTTGTCCCCCAAACGTAAACCTAAAGCGTTTTTAGAAATTTCCTGTGCCTGTGAGCTGAATGCTAATCCCATTAGCATGAAAGCTGATAAAATAATTTTTTTCATAAATAAAGTTTTGTTATTGCTAATTTACAACTGTTCTAGAACGTAGTATTTATTAGATAATTATATAAACTTATATAATTTCCATGTTTTTTTATAATTATTTTGGCAAAAAAAATCTATTTAGAATGGATAATAGAAGCAATTAGTTGTTCCTCAGTAAGTTCTTCTTTTTCTTCAGGATTTTCTATTTCGTTATAATTAGACTCCTGATAGCGAAATAATTTCCATTTTTTTCTATTGTATTCTAAAGCGGTTAGGTTTTCTACCCAATCTCCCGAATTTAAATACATAGTTGAACCGTTTTTATTTGATTTTTTTAGAATTTTAGGTTCGTGAATATGTCCGCATAATACATAATCATATTTATTTTCGATGGCTATTTCGGTAGCAGTTTCTTCAAAGTCCGAAATGTGTTTCACTGCTTTTTTAACGCTGGCTTTTATTTTTTTTGAAAAAGAATAAGGTTCTCTTCCTATTTTTTTCAAACACCAGTTAAAGAAACGATTGATTAGAATTAGATAATCATAACCTAAACCACCTAATTTGGCAATCCATTTGGCATGATTGACTGAGGCATCAAAAACATCACCGTGAAAAATCCAGGCTTTTTTATCGTCCAATTCTAAGACTACTTTATCAGCTAAAATTAGATTTCCCATGTTCATTTCGGTAAATTTTCGAAGCATCTCATCGTGGTTTCCGGTAATATAATAGACTTTGGTTCCCTTAGAAGCAAAGCTTATTATTTTTTGGATAACTTTTAAATGAGATTTAGGGAAATAGGATTTTCTGAATTGCCAAATGTCAATAATATCGCCGTTCAATACTAAAATTTCAGGTTTTATAGACGATAAATAGTTGTATAATTCTTTGGCATGACTTCCGTAAGTTCCCAGGTGAACATCGGAGATTACAACTACTTCAACTTTTCTTTTTTTCAATTGATTTATTCATTTGTTGTTATGCAAATTAACACTGAAAGTGTGAATTTATCTTAAAGTTAAGGTTAACAAATAAGCGGTTGTTTGTAAACAAAGAGGGCAATTTTAGGGCTAAGATTGAAATCTTTAAATCATTAATTTTTAAAGCTAAAACTAAAATGGTACTTTTGTTCAAAATTAATTATAATGGCAGGAAATAGCTACGGAACACTATTTAGAATAACTACTTTTGGAGAGTCTCATGGAGAAGCTTTAGGAGGAATCATTGATGGTTGCCCATCAGGAATTGCATTGGATTTTGATGCGATTCAACTGGAAATGTCAAGAAGAAAACCAGGACAATCAGCTATAGTTACACAGAGAAAAGAACCGGATGATGTTCAATTTTTATCAGGAATTTTTGAAGGAAAAACGACAGGAACTCCTATTGGTTTTATTATACCAAATACCAATCAAAAATCAGACGATTATTCGCATATAAAAGATAATTACCGACCTAGTCATGCCGATTATGTGTATGATCAAAAATACGGTTTCAGGGATTATCGCGGAGGCGGAAGAAGCTCAGCTCGTGAAACAGCCAGCAGAGTAGTAGCGGGAGCTATTGCAAAACAAATGTTATCTGACATTAAAATCAATGCTTATGTTTCGGCTGTAGGTCCTCTTGCTTTAGAGACGCCTTACCAGGATTTAGATTTTTCTAAAATAGAAAGTAATCCGGTGCGTTGCCCTGATGAAGCCATGGCAGCTACGATGGAAGATTATATCAAGCAAATTCGTAAAGAAGGAGATACTGTAGGTGGTGTGGTTACTTGTGTGATTCAAAATGTACCTGTTGGACTTGGAGAACCTGTTTTTGACAAATTGCACGCTGAGTTAGGAAAAGCAATGCTTTCGATAAATGCTGTTAAAGGATTTGAATTTGGAAGCGGATTTGAAGGTTCTAAAATGAAAGGTAGCCAACATAATGATTTGTATAATGCTGATGGTACTACAAAAACGAATCTTTCAGGAGGAATTCAAGGGGGAATAAGTAACGGAATGGATATTTATTTCAAAGTGGCTTTTAAACCTGTGGCTACTATTATGCAAAAACAAGATTCATTGAACAATAAAGGAGAAATTACCGAGATGACCGGTAAAGGACGTCATGATCCTTGTGTGGTTCCTCGCGCAGTGCCTATTGTTGAAGCTATGGCAGCAATAGTTTTGGCTGATTTTTATTTGATAAATAAAACGTATTAATAAACGATATTGTCAAAATAATTATATTGTTTTTTTATAATATAATAATTATAAAAAGGTGAAGTATTAATTTTTATTATACTCACCTTTTTTTTGTACATTTTATCCGAATTTTAATGTTAAAGCCATATAAAATGAACCCAACCGAAACGCCAAAAAACTCGTTATTAGGAAATCTTACTTTTCAAATTCTTATTGCGATGCTATTGGGAGCCACTTTAGGAATTGTTATTCATACTAATTGTGATGCCACTTTTGCCAAAGAATTTAGCGATACGATCAAAATTTTAGCGACCATTTTCATTCGTTTGGTACAAATGATTATTTCGCCTTTGGTATTTACAACTTTGGTGGTTGGAATTGCCAAATTAGGTGACATCAAAACCGTGGGAAGAATAGGAGGTAAGGCCTTAGCCTGGTTTTTTACAGCTTCTTTTGTTTCGTTGTTAATAGGAATGTTTTGGGTTAACGTTTTACAACCGGGTATTGGACTTAATTTATCTCATGTTGATGTCGCTTCTGCTTCTGAAGTAACTGAGAAAACACAAAATTTCTCTGCTCAGAATTTCATCGAACATATTGTTCCCAAAAGTATTTTTGAAGCGATGGCTAATAATGAAATTCTGCAAATTGTAGTTTTTTCTATCTTTTTTGGACTGGCTGCCGCTTCCATAGGTAGTTTTGCCAAACCCGTTGTTAGTGCATTGGATAGAACTTCACATATTATTTTGAAAATGGTGAATTATGTGATGAAATTTGCTCCGCTTGGGGTTTTTGGTGCCATTGCCGGAGTTTTTGCTATCAAAGATCTGAATGATTTGATTATTACTTATGTAAAATATTTCAGTTCATTTTTGGTAGGTATTTTGTCATTATGGACTTTTTTGTTGTTAATAGGTTTTATTTTTCTTCGAAAAAGAATGAAAATACTATTGGGACACATCATTAGTCCTTTGATTATTGCATTTGGAACAACCAGTAGCGAAGCCGTATTTCCTAAGCTGACAGAAGAACTGGAGCGATTTGGCGTAAAAAATAAAATAGTTTCTTTTATGCTACCGTTGGGCTATTCGTTTAATCTTGATGGTAGTATGATGTACATGACTTTTGCCAGTTTATTTATAGCACAGGCTTACGGAATCCATTTGGATTTAGGAACACAAATGCTAATACTTTTAGTGTTGATGCTTACCAGTAAAGGAATTGCCGGAGTTCCCAGAGCCAGTTTGGTTATTGTGGCAGCAACTTGTGGTATGTTTGATATTCCTGTGGAAGGAATAGCATTGATTCTTCCAATCGATCATTTTTGTGATATGTTTAGAACCGCGACCAATGTTTTAGGGAATGCTTTGGCAACTTCAGTTGTGGGAAAATGGGAAAATAGAAATGAAGATTAATGTAAAAAGAGAATAAAAAAACGCCGGTTAATACCAGCGTTTTTTATTTTGTTTAGAAGCATTTGATTTTCTCGATTTGTGCGCAGCACCACTTCTGTTTGAATTTTTTGGTTTTTCGTCTGTTTTATCAGGACTTCCTGCATGCCATGGATAAGGATGATCACTAATGGTTTTTACATCTACTTTGATTAGTTTTTGGATGTCTTTCCAGTAGCCATGTTCGTCTTTGCTACAAAAAGAGATAGCAATTCCACCATTACCGGCGCGTCCGGTTCTTCCTATGCGGTGAACGTAAGTTTCAGGGATATTAGGTAAATCAAAATTGATAACATAAGGCAATTGGTCAATATCAATACCGCGGGCAGCAATATCAGTAGCTACAAGAACGCCAACTTCCTTGTTTTTAAAAGCATCCAGCACTCTTTGTCTGGCATTTTGCGATTTGTCTCCGTGAATGGCTTCGGCAGCAATATTTTTTTTGCGTAAAGCTTTCACCACATTGTCAGCACCATGTTTTGTTCTTGAAAAAACCAATACATCGCTAAGATTTTCGTTTTGAAGCAAAGTGTATAAAAGGTTTCTTTTTTCACCTTTTTCAACAAAATAAACACGTTGTTCTACATTTTCAGCAGTAGAAGAAACGGGTGAAACGGTTACTGTTTCAGGATTGGTTAAAAACATTTCGGCTAATTCTCTGATAGCAATTGGCATGGTAGCCGAGAAGAATAAAGTCTGTCTGTTTTTAGGAGTCAGTTTTACAATTTTCTTAACATCATTCACAAACCCCATATCCAGCATTTGATCGGCTTCGTCAAGGACTAAGGTGTGTAAATGATCTAAATCGATGAATCCTTGTTTGTGTAAGTCCAATAATCTTCCCGGAGTGGCAATCAAAATATCAACACCTCTTTTGAGCGTATCCACCTGAGGGTTTTGTGAAACGCCACCAAAGATGGTCAATTGGGTAAGATTAGTATATTTAGCATAGGTATCAAAACTTTGACCTATTTGTACCGCCAATTCTCTTGTGGGAGTAACAACTAAAGCACGAATTTGTTTTGGCTTTTTTGATGAACCCACAATGCGGTGCAATTGATGAATAATTGGAATAGCAAAAGCTGCTGTTTTTCCGGTTCCGGTTTGGGCACATCCTATTAAATCATTTCCGGCTAATATTAGCGGAATGGCTTGTTCCTGAATAGGAGTGGGATTCGTATAGCCTTCTTCAAATACGGCTTTTTGGATACTTTTTGAAAGTGATAAATCTTCGAATAACATAAGTTTGGTATTAATTACCCTGTAATCGTTACAGTGATAAGTGCTGCAAAGATAGTATTATTATTCTTGATGCTGATTTATTGCTGGTTTTCGGCAAATATAAATAAGGTGCTTAGTGTTTTAAAGATTTTTGTTAGAGTTTGATTTTATAAAATCGGTAACGAGGTAACCAATTAATTTTCCGATTAGGTGGTTGTTTTTGTCTACGTCCAAATCAGGTGCGCCTTCGCAAATGTGTAAATAACTCGCATTTTTATTTTTGGCAAAAAAGGAAACAAACTGACGTAATTCTTCTACCGAAAAACCGCTTAAAGTCATGGCGCTGCTGGCAATGTTAGGAATAGCATCCAAATCGATTTCGATTCCAAAAGAATCATTTTTAATAAATTCTAAAGCAGTAAACATTTCCTGAGAGAAGATTTTTTCTTTTCGAATATTGATGCTGTCGTAGGTGTTAAAACGAACCCGGTCCTCAATTTTTTTGATGATATCTAAAACACTTTTGGAAGTGTAATTTTCATGCAGTCCAAAGACAAAGTATTTTTTCAAAAAACCTTCTTCATAAGCATACGAAAAACCATTGCCACTATGGCGTCCTTCCAGAATTCTAAAATCAGAATGGGCATCAAAGTTAATGGCGTTGATGGGTTTTCCTTTGGCTAGAGCCGTACCTTTTATGTTTCCGTAGGCATTGTTGTGTCCGCCACCAATGATAATTGGAATTTTACCTAATTTAACAATGCTGAAAATGATATGCGAAACATCTTTATCTATTTTTTGAACTAATTGGCTCAACTTAACCCGGTCGTCAATATTATTGAAATCTAAGTTTTCAACTTCTTTCATTTCTTCCGAAACATTGATTTGTCCTAAAACGATGATTTGGTTTCCTTTGCAAAAACGATTGTGCTGAATATTGGCAATACTTTTAATTGCTTCATTCCAGGCCGAAGCTGCTCCGGGTCTTCCAAAATTAGCTCTGATTCCAATATCTTCAGGAATTCCTAATAAGACATATTTGGCTTCAGTGTTTTTAATATAGGAAATGGGATTGGCTCCCTGGGGAACCGTAAGCATTTTTTCTCCAAATTTTATTTCTCCACTTCTATGATTGGTGACTTTAGCTAAATCATTTATTGTGAATGGCAAAAATTTATCCATGAAAAGAAATTTTTTTCACCAAAAATAATATAATTTCCTTAGTTACGTTATATGTTAAATATATATTGTTAAATTTGATATTATTAAAATCGAAAAAACGTTAAAAAAATGGAAAACAAACAAAGTAGTTCAAGTCTAAAGGCAGTTATTGCTGTATTAGCAGTTTTATTAATTGGGAGTTTAGTTTATATTTTCAAATTATCTTCAGATACAGATAAAGTACAAACTGTTTTAAAAACAACTGAAACAGAAAAAGAATCAGTATTGAAGGACTTGGAGCAATTAAAAACAACTTATGACGCAGCTATTGCTGAGAATACTTCTATGTCTGACGAATTGATTCAGGAGCGTGATAAGGTTGTAAATTTAATGTCTGAAGTAAAAAAATCAAAAGGAGATGTTTCTGCTTTTAAAACACAGCTTAATTTTTTACAAAACAAAATGAAAGCCATGATGGCTGAAAATGATGGTTTGAAAAAACAAAATACTAAGCTAACGTCACAACGTGATAGTACAGCAGTAGTTTTGACTGAGTCTAAGAAGAATAACGAAGCTTTAGTAGGACAAAATAGCGAATTGGCTAAAGTGGTTGAAAAAGGTTCTAAATTAACGGTTTTAAATATCCAAAGTTCAGCTTACAAAGTAAGAAGTTCAGGAAAAGAAATTGCGACTGATAAAGCGAGCAGAGCTAATATGCTTAGAATTAGTTTTACTATTGCAGGAAATGAAATTGCACAATCAGGGGATAAAACATATTATGTTCAGGTAATTGATAGTAAAAACAATGTTTTAGGTCAAAAGAAAAGCGAAAATTTTGATGGTAATGACCTGACTTATAGTTTTACAAGTACTGTAAAATATGAGAATAAAACAGTTCAGGTTTCAGAAAATTTACCAGGAAAAGATTTTGCAAAAGGAACTTATTTTGTAAATGTTTTTGATAAAGGAGAATTGGTTTCTAAATCAAGTTTTGTTTTAAAATAATCATTTAGATTTTAATAAAATAAAAAGAGGAGCAACTGCTCCTCTTTTTTTATGTATATGATTCAAATAGTAGTTTATTCAGAAACTGTTATCTCAAACGTTTTGTCCCAGTTTTTTCCGGTAACAAAAATAGTTTTCGTTTTAGGGTTGTAAGCAATTCCGTTTAATACATCTTCCGGAGTTACTTTAATTAATTTTCTTAGACCTGATAAATCTAAAATTCCTTCAACAGCTCCGGTATTTGGATTTACAACTGCTATAGCGTCTTTTTGCCAAATGTTAGCATAGAATTTCCCATTAATTAATTCTAATTCATTTACCGATTTGATTTTAGAGTTTCCTGCATAAACATTGATATGATCTATCATTTTTTGAGTAGCAGGATCCATTTTCCATATTTTTTCTGTCCCGTCCGATTGATAAATGTATTTACCGTCATTAGTCATTCCCCATCCTTCAATTTCTTTGGTGAAAGTAAAAGTTTTTTCCATTTTTAATGTGTTAGCATTATAGATAAAACCTTTTTTGTCTTGCCAGGTTAACTGTAAAAGTTTTCCGTTTATAAAAGTGATTCCTTCTCCAAAATATGCAGCATCCATATCAATTTGTTTAAATACTTTGCCTGTTTTGTAATCGTACTTTCTTAAATAAGATGTGCATTTGTTTCCTGAACCTGAAGTTCCTGAACCTGTACTTTCGTATAAAGTGTCTTTGTAGAATTCGAATCCTTCAGTAAAAGAAGCTATATCGTGAGGGTAGGTATTGACAATTTTATATTTTAATAATTTAGGAGTCACATTCGAAACTACTTCAATTCGGGCAGTTGTTTCGGCATTTTCACCTTCAAAATAAACCAGAGCTTTTAGGTTTTGATAACCTAATTTTTGGTCTTTTAATTCGAAAGAAAGTTTCTCAAGACCTTTTGCCGTTTTAATTTTAGTATCGTTGATGTAGTAAACAATACTGTCTACAGTTTTCGATTTTGGATTTAAAATGTTTAAGTTAAGTGTCTCCTGAGGCTGATATTGAGCCGAAATTTTGGAAGAATCAAAATTAAATATCGAATTTTCTCTATTTTTTGTATCTCCACAGTTAGAAAGGATTGTTCCTAATAAAATGAAAGATAGTAAGTTATGTTTTTTCATGTTCTGATTTTTAAAAGCCCTAATATACAATGTTATTTTAAGCAGACAAAAGGGCTTGCAAAAATATAAAAAGATTGTATATTTGCACCGGCAAGTCCTACACGACCAGCTCCTGCAGACTCCCCCAGGATGGGAACATAGCAAGGGTACGCGGTTGAGCGGTGCGATGTAGGTCGCTTGCCTTTTTTTATTTAATCTGTTCTGTTCGCTAAGGCATACCAAATTCTTTCCTAAAATTTATCAAAAGTAGTCTTCCTTCGGGAGGATTTTTTTATTTTTGGGCCTTTCGAAAGTTAGGAGTTGGAAGTTAGGAGTTAGAAGTTAGGTTTGTACATCACAACCCACACTCATATTTCATAACTCATAACCCACAACTCACAACTCATAACTAAAAAAAAATATGAGCAAAGTAGTATTGATTACCGGAGGTTCTTCGGGGATAGGAAAATCTATTGGGGAATTTTTACATCAAAAAGGATTTGTTGTATATGGAACCAGCAGAAATCCTGAACGAGTTGAGAATTCGGTTTTTCCATTAGTGGCTTTAGACGTTAGGGAAGTAGCAACTATTCATGGCGCTGTTGCAAAAGTTGTTGCCATTTCCGGAAGATTAGATGTTGTAATTAATAATGCAGGAGTAGGGATTACAGGTCCTTTGGAAGAAATTCCAACTGCTGAAATCAAAAATAATTTTGAAACTAATTTTTTTGGTCCTATCGAAGTTATGAAAGCAGTTCTTCCGCAAATGCGCCAACAAAAATCAGGATTAATTATCAATGTGACTTCTATTGCGGCTTATATGGGCTTGCCTTACAGAAGTGTTTATTCTGCTTCCAAAGGAGCTTTAGAGTTAATTACCGAAGCTTTGCGTATGGAAGTGAAGCCTTTTGGGATTCATATTACTAATGTGGCTCCGGGTGATTTTGCTACTAATATAGCTTCAGGACGTTTTCATGCGCCTTTGATAAAAGGTTCTGCTTATGAAATTCCGTATGGAAATACGTTGAAAATGATGGACGAGCATGTGGATAGTGGAAGCAATCCTAATGAAATGGCAGAAGCGGTTTATAATATCATACAAACTGAGAATCCGAAGATTCATTATAAGGTTGGAATTTTTATGCAGAAATTTTCAATTGTATTAAAGCGTTTGTTACCGGATACAGTATACGAGAAAATGCTTATGAATCATTATAAATTGTAGAATATGGAACTAAAAGATATTGAAGATTTAAAAGAGATGATTATTCCTATTTTAGTCATTTTATTTTTATGGTTTGTCATTCGCCGAATATTTCAGGCGATAAGTGATAAAATTAATAATGCTGAAGTTCATAGAGATGATTTATTAAACGTCTTAGAGGAAATTCGTGATGAATTGAAAGATTTAAACAAAAAGAATTCTAATAACTAATTATAAATTGTAAATTTGCAAAACTGAAAGAAATTATAAGTGTTAAAAAAACACTTTTTTGCAAAGGAACTAAAAACAATTAAATATATAAATTATGAAATTTTTTATTGACACAGCTAATCTAGCTCAAATTAAAGAAGCACAATCTTTAGGTGTTTTGGATGGTGTAACTACAAATCCATCTTTGATGGCTAAAGAAGGTATTACTGGAAAAGATAATATCTTAAAGCATTATGTTGACATCTGTAACTTAGTTGACGGAGACGTAAGTGCTGAAGTAAATGCTTTGGATTTTGAAGGAATGGTAAGAGAAGGTGAGGAGTTAGCTGACTTACACGAGCAAATTGTTGTGAAATTGCCTATGACTAAAGAAGGAGTTCAGGCAGCTAAATATTTTTCTGATAAAGGAATTAAAACAAACGTAACTTTAGTATTCTCTGCCGGACAAGCTTTATTAGCTGCTAAAGCAGGAGCTACTTATGTTTCTCCATTCTTAGGAAGATTAGATGATGTTTCTACTGACGGATTGAACTTGATCCAGGAAATTAGAGATATCTATGATAACTATGGTTACGAAACTCAAATATTAGCAGCTTCTGTACGTCACACAATGCACGTTGTTAACTGTGCTAAAATTGGTGCTGATGTTATGACAGGACCTCTTTCTTCAATCTATGGTTTGTTGAAACACCCATTAACTGATATTGGATTAGCTCAGTTTGTTGCTGATTTCGAAAAAGGAAACAAGTAATAGTTGCTTTTAGACCAATAAAAAAGTCCCATTTGAATTTCAGATGGGACTTTTTTTATGGATTAAGATTGTTTATTTTCTAACGAATGGAGGAAGTAATTTATTAGAAACTTCTCCAAAACCAATACGGACCTGGCTGTTTTCGCAAAAACCTTTAATGATAACGGTGTCGTTGTCATTAATATATTTACGTTCGCTGCCATCGCTCAGTTTAAGTGGTTTTTCACCTCCCCAGGTCAATTCTAACATCGATCCATAGCTGTCTTCGGTAGGACCGGAAATTGCTCCTGAACCCATCATATCGCCTGAATTTACTCGGCAACCATTAGAAGTATGATGTGTTAGTTGTTGGTTCATCGTCCAATACATGTATTTGAAATTGGATTTGGATACAATAGTAGCTTCTTTATCTTTAGGCTGAATAGCAACTTCAAGATTGATGTCAAAAGAATGTTTCCCTTTTTGTTGTAAATACGGAAGCGGACTTGGATTTTGTTTGGTGCTGGCAACTCTAAATGGTTCTAAAGCATCCATGGTTACAATCCATGGCGATATGGATGTAGCAAAGTTTTTAGATAATAACGGGCCTAAAGGTATGTATTCCCATTTTTGAATGTCACGCGCCGTCCAGTCATTTAATAAAACCATTCCGAAAATATAGTCTTCTGCTTCGCTAATAGGAATCATTTCTCCCATTACATTAGCATCGGTTGTAATGAAAGCGGTTTCTAATTCAAAATCTACTGAGCGTGAAGCTCCAAAAACAGGAGTAGTTGCATCAGGAGGTAGTGTTTGTCCCAAAGGGCGATGTATTGAAATTCCCGAAGGGATTATTGTAGAACTTCTTCCGTGATAAGCAATAGGCATTTGTGGCCAGTTGGGCAATAAAGCATTTTCCTCATTGCGAATCATTTTTCCAACATTTGAAGCGTGAATTTTACTCGAATAAAAATCAGTGTAATCACCTATTAATACAGGTAATTGCATTTCTACTTCGTTCATTTTAAATATAATGACACTTTTATGTTCGAGATTATCGCGTAATGTAGGATTGTTTTCGTCAAAAATATCGGCAATACGATTGCGGACTAATCGCCATGTTTTTTTCCCATCCGAAATAAAGTCATTCAAGGTGTCCTGAATGAACATGTCGTCTGTTAATTCGATACCGGAAAAGTATCCCAATTGCTGTAATGCTCCTAAATCAATAGCCGAATCACCAATGCGGGTTCCTACCGTTACGACATTTTCTTTCGTTAAGAATACACCAAAAGGAATGTTCTGGATTGGGAAATCACTGTTTTGAGGAACTTCTATCCATGATTTTCTTTTTGTATCGTTGGCTGATATTGGCATGTTTTGTTAATTTTTTGTTGAAAATTATATATCAAATATATCATAATCTAACTGTTTAGCAAACGTTTTTTTGTATTTTTGCGCTAAATTATTTAAAATCTAAAAAATGCAACGCGACAAACAAATTTTTGAACTTATTCTTGAAGAACAAGATAGACAAATACACGGCTTAGAACTTATTGCTTCTGAGAACTTTGTAAGTGACGAAGTAATAGAAGCTGCTGGTTCAGTTTTGACAAATAAATATGCTGAAGGATATCCGGGTAAAAGATACTATGGAGGTTGTGAAGTGGTAGATGTTATTGAGCAAATTGCAATTGATAGAGCTAAAGAATTGTTTGGAGCAGAGTACGCTAACGTACAACCTCACTCAGGTTCTCAGGCTAATGCATCTGTGTTTCACGCATGTTTGAAACCAGGTGATAAAATTTTAGGTTTTGATTTATCTCACGGTGGTCACTTGACTCACGGTTCTCCGGTAAACTTCTCAGGACGTGTTTACAACCCGGTTTTCTACGGTGTTGACAAAGAAACAGGTCGTTTGAACTATGATAAAATTCAGGAAATTGCAACTAAAGAGCAACCAAAATTAATTATCGCTGGAGCTTCGGCTTATTCTCGTGATATGGATTTTGCTCGTTTTAGAGAAATCGCTGATAGCGTTGGTGCAATTTTAATGGCTGATATTTCTCACCCGGCAGGTTTAATTGCTAAAGGATTATTGAATGACCCAATTCCTCACTGTCATATAGTTACTACTACAACTCACAAAACTTTACGAGGACCTAGAGGTGGTTTGATCTTGATGGGGAAAGATTTTCCAAATCCATGGGGATTGACTACTCCAAAAGGAGAAATCAGAATGATGTCTGCTTTATTAGACTTAGCTGTTTTCCCTGGAAATCAAGGTGGACCATTAATGCACATTATCGCTGCTAAAGCGGTTGCTTTTGGTGAAGCTTTACAAGATGAGTTCTTTACTTACGCACGTCAATTGCAAAAGAATGCTAATGCAATGGCGGATGCTTTCGTAAAAAGAGGGTATGATATCATTTCTGGAGGTACTGACAACCACATGATGTTAATTGACTTAAGAAACAAAGGGATTTCTGGGAAAGATGCTGAAAATGCTTTGGTAAAAGCAGAAATCACTGTAAATAAAAACATGGTTCCATTTGATGACAAATCTCCATTTGTTACTTCTGGTATCCGTGTGGGAACTGCTGCAATCACAACTCGTGGTTTAGTAGAAGAAGATATGGAAACTATCGTAGCTATGATTGATAAAGTATTGATGAATCATACTGACGAAGATGTTATTGATGAAGTTGCTGAAGAAGTAAACGAAATGATGAGCGAAAGAGCAATCTTCGTTTTCTAAGAATAACTGATTCTAAATTTTTAAAGTCGAAAGTCGAAAATCTAATTTTGACTTTCGATTTTTGTTTTTATAACTCATAACTTTTAACTCATAACTTTTAGACATGGGCGTATTACGATTACAATTACCGACAGACCCAAGATGGGTGAATATCGTAGAGAAAAACATAGAAGAAATCCTGACTGATCATGCGTGGTGTGAGCAAAAAGCAGCTACTAATGCGATTACGATTATTACCAATAATTCAGAGCATCAGGATTTGGTTAAAGATTTATTGGCTTTAGCCAAAGAAGAAATCGATCATTTTGAGCAGGTACATAATCTAATCATCAAACGCGGATTAAAATTAGGCCGCGAGCGAAAAGACGATTATGTGAATGAATTGTACCAATACATGAAAAGAAGCGGAAACGGAAGCCGTGTTTCCGGTTTGGTTGAAAGATTATTGTTTTCAGCAATGATTGAAGCCAGAAGCTGCGAACGTTTCAAGGTGCTTTCTGAAAATATTCAGGACGAGGAGTTGGCTGTTTTTTACAGAGAATTAATGGAAAGTGAAGCCGGACATTACACGACGTTTATCACCTATGCGAGAAAGTATGGAGAAGGAATTGATGTAGAAAAACGCTGGAGAGAATGGTTGGAATTTGAAGAATCTATTATTTCAAACTACGGAAAAAACGAAACCATCCACGGTTAGTATTTTAGATTTCAGATTTTAGATTTCAGAACTCAGACAGTTTGTAATCCTGTATAAAGTTGAAAATTGTCAAATTAAAAATCTTGGTGTATCTCTGTGGCATTTTAGTGAATCTTTGCGTAACTAACGGTTAATATGTAGTTGATAAGTCTCTATTTTCTTTAAATAATTCTCGTATAAATTTCATTACTTTTAGGAATAACAAAAGTTATTTTCCAATAACCGACTAAAAAGTGATAATTATGCGAATAGAAACCGATTTTAAATTAGGCTTTAAAGATGTAATGATTCGACCAAAACGTTCTACATTAAAAAGTAGATCGGAGGTTTCTTTAGAAAGGGAATTTAAATTTTTGCATAGCACTGCCAAGTGGAATGGAATTCCAATTATGGCAGCTAATATGGATACTGTAGGTACTTTTGAAATGGCTAAAGAATTAGCCAAACACAAGCTATTTACAGCGATTCATAAGCATTATTCGGTTTCAGAATGGAATGCATTTCTTAAAAATGCTACTCCAGATTTTTATGATTATATAGCCGTCAGTACAGGAACTGGAAAAAATGATTTCAAAAAAGTAATCGAAATTATCACTGCTAATCCTTTGTTGAAATTCATTTGTATTGATGTTGCCAATGGGTATTCGGAGCATTTTGTGAACTTCTTAAAGCAAACCCGAAAACAATTTCCAGATAAAGTAATCATTGCCGGAAATGTGGTTACGGGCGAAATGGTGGAAGAATTACTTTTGGCCGGAGCCGATATTATAAAAGTAGGTATTGGACCGGGTTCGGTTTGCACCACCCGAATAAAAACAGGAGTAGGTTATCCGCAGCTTTCGGCAATTATAGAATGTGCTGATGCTGCACATGGACTTGGCGGACATATTATCAGTGATGGTGGCTGTACGACGCCGGGTGATGTGGCAAAAGCCTTTGGCGCCGGTTCTGATTTTGTGATGTTGGGCGGAATGCTTGCCGGTCATACCGAAAGTGGGGGAGAACTATTGGAAATTAACGGTAAAAAATACAAACAGTTTTATGGCATGAGTTCTGCCACAGCAATGAATAAACATGTGGGAGGCGTTGCCGAATACAGAGCCAGCGAAGGCAAAACAGTTAAAATCCCTTTTAAAGGTGACGTTGTTGATACGGTTTTGGATATTTTAGGAGGTTTACGCAGCAGCTGTACTTATGTAGGTGCTTCGCGATTGAAAGAATTGACTAAAAGAACCACTTTTATACGCGTGAGTGAACAGGAAAACAGAGTTTTTACAACCGAATAATCAATTGATGATAAACATTATTAAAGCTACCGTAGCTGATTTTAAAACGATTACTGAAATAGCCCATAAAACCTGGCCATTAACTTACGGCGAAATTTTATCTAAAGAGCAATTAAGTTATATGTTGGAGGCTTTTTATTCTGATACGGCATTGCTGGCTAATATTGAAAACGGACATGAATTTATTCTTGCTAAAGAAGCAGAGACTGTTTTTGGTTTTGCTTCTTTCGAGCATCATTATCAAAATAATCATACTACCAAAATCCATAAAATTTACATTCTTCCTGAAACACAGGGAAAAGGAATTGGTAAATTGTTGATTGATTCCATTGCTGAATTTGCCAAAGAAAATAATTCAGACAGACTTTTATTAAATGTTAATCGATTTAATAAAGCATTGACTTTCTATCAAAAACTAGGTTTTGAAATTATTGAGGAAATTGACATTGAATTAGATCAAGGCTATTTGATGGAGGATTATGTTATGGAGAAGAAGATTTAGATTACAGTCTTATTTAGGGTAAACTTTATATTGTTAAATTTTATAGATGATTGTCAATATCCATCATTTCATGTAGAATTCTAATGATTTCCAACTCTTCTCGTTTAGTATTTATTTTGTAAAAGATAAAGTGTGATTTTACTTTTGTCCGCCAATATCCTTTTCTAATATTTCCAAAAGCTGCTCCTGAATTTGGTTTTGAACAGAGATAATCCATTTCATCTAGTAGTAAATTTAGATACCTATCAGCTTGTTCGATTGACCAATTTTCAAAAGTGTATAGCCAGATTTTTTCTAAATCTTGTTCGGCTTCTTTGCTTAAAATGTATATCATTCTTTAGAATATTTTTCATGAAGATTATTTAAAAACGACTCACGATTAAAATCTTTTACAAATCCGGATTTTTCCCCTTTTATAAGAGCTTTAATTAGTTCCGTTTTTTTATTTTCTTCTTGCTCAAAAACTCTCAAAGCAGTTCTTACTACCTCACTTACCGAATTATATTTTCCAGTAGCAATTTGCTCATTAATAAAATTTTCAAAATAGTCACCTAATAATATTGAAGTATTTCGTGCCATAATCTTTTTTTATCAAAGATACCAAGTATTGGTATTTTATGCAATATGTTTTTACGTTTTTTAGGCATAGATAAATATCTGCGCCAACGTTTTTGTTAAGTCTACGTGATTAGGGGACTTTTTTTATTAGTTTTTAGAATGCGAAAGGATTCGCGCATGAGCTGGAAAGTCAGAAAACTTCGTCAACTCCAACGATCCAAAAAACCTTCATCCTTGCTATTGTATCTTCCTACACTATATCCGAATCTTAATGAACATATAAAACCTATGGTTACAACTAATGAGATTGTTGAAGGAAAATCAATCTTATTAAGTTCTGTTAAAAACATGAAATTGGTGATGTAATATTGAATGTATAGTGCAAACCAAACTAATAAAACTAAAATTGACATTAACTCATTTATTTTTGATACCGAATAAAATGTATTACCTCTAAAGTGAATTGTTTTGTAAATCGGTCCAGATACAAAGTTTTCAAGGTTGTCAATATGTGATTCCCAATTTTCTTGCCAGCTTTTACTGCCAAGAATTACTAGATACCAAGCTATAGAAAATAAAAATCCTAAGACGATTAAGTAAAGGTCTAATCTGTACTCAATTGCTTTTTTATTATGCTCGCTCGTTAATACTGTAATGTAACCGCCAAAAATCAATACAATAAATCCCCAAAAGTATGCAGCTCTAGTCCAGAATTTGTCAATTTCAAAATCTCTGTTTTGCCATGATCTATGATAAGCAGTTTCAAGCAACTCTTTATTTTTAACTTTATATTTTCCGTTTTTCCCGACTACTATACCGAATTGTCTAAGATAATCGTCGTGTTTAAAAACTTTGTAATTAAATCTTTTTCTGAAAAACAATGACCAAATTTTTTGAAATTGGTTAGGACTATATTTTCCTGATTCTTCTTCTTTGTTTTCCATATTTGTGAATATAGGTTTATTAGCTTTGCTAAAGTGGTTTGCAGTTTTACGAAGTAGTGGAATCGAAGTACAAATGTTTAGTTTTGCACAGAAGTTCAATTGAAGAATTGAACTTAATTTTAGTATTAAACTCTCCTTTTTTCCAAACTCCCTTTGAGGGCTATTTTTAATTTAAGCTTAATTTAAATTTCATTGTGTCTTTAATTTTTTTGTCTACTTTAACACCAATATCAATGTTGTTATTTAAGGCAGTATTATCGATACTTATTTTGTCATGTTGTATGTCTAAAATATTTGCATAAAATACACTTGGAAAGTGATTTTCAGATTTAACTAATATTCGTGTCTTTTTGTCAACAATTTTCCCCTTGGTATTAAAACACAATATCTCTTTATTAAAGATATTTATTATTTCAATTTCTTCATTGTTAAGTTCGTAAATTTTAGATAAATAGTTACTGTTTATAAGTGAATATAAAGACTCAGCAAAGGTTTTCATAAAATCAATGTAATCAAATAGAATAGTTTTATTAACCAATTGAATATTGTTTACACCGTGTGCAATGTCATTTCTTAAATCACAAATGTGTTCAACAATTTGAAATATAATGACACTTTTTTTTGATGAAAAGTCTGAAATGTTATTTTCTAAATATGATTTTAAAGGTTCATATTGCCTAACTAAACTTGAAATGTTTTTTATTCCAATTTCTGTAAAATAGTTATCAATAACAGATATTCTAAAATTTGCACTATGATTTTTAAAGGCTTCTAAATTAAGAACGGGAGAATTTTCATTTATGTTTTTGTGTAAAATTTCAATTAATTTCTCAGGTCTCAAATTTTTATTTTTTCTATAATCTAACTGTTTTATTATCTCTAATGTTTTGTTTAAATTGTTCTTTTGTATTTCTTCTGGTAGTAAATTATAACTTGTTGTAATTGCACAAATTTTTTCTAAATATTTTGTGATTAGTTGTTCAACAAAGTGCTCATATGCGCCGTAAATTGAAATTATATGAGAGTTAAAATCAAATTGTTTAATTTTTGAAATAGTTAATGATTTTAGAAGAGAATTAGGATTGTTTTTTTCAATTTTTGATTGATTTTTATAACTCTCATTTTGAAAATCAATGTAGTGCTTAAGCAAATCCATTTCAATTTGAAATTCGCTCAGTATTCTATTCATTTATAAATGAGTTTATATATTCATTAAGTGTTTCGATTCTATCTGTAACTTTTGTTTTATTAGTATCTCGGCCTTTAAACGCATCATATTTTTCTTTATGGAAAGATTCTAATCCTTCAATTATTTCTTGTTTTTTAGCTAATATTTTTTCTTTGTTATTTAGATTATTTGCTAAAACTTGCATTAATGGGTCGTATAAAATTTTTGTAGGTCTTTCATAGTGAAACCATTTTTCTTCTCTATTTCTATGAAGCCAAAAGGCTTTTTCTTTAAATAAATTATAAGCAAATTCTACAGTTTCATTAAATATTTTTTTCAAGTTGATTAAAACTTCCTCATCAAATTGTTCGTTTCCTTTTTTCAAAAATTCATCTAAAAAAAATTCCATTGTATTGCCTTGCCATTGGTCTATTTGTCGATATGCAAAGAATCTTAGTACGAGTTCTGCATCAGACATATCTTTAAAATATTTGTCTTCAATTACTTCTTGCCTAGCTTGTCCCGTTTCAAGTTCTGTTTCATCAGGTTCTGGAATACCCCATAATTTGCAAAAATATTTGTTACGAGATAAACTTATTGTTAAGTTGTTTAAACCACCTGGAAATAAAGCATTTCTTATTTCTTGTGCTTTCAATTTTTCGCCTCCACTATTTATTCTTTCAAAAACTAATTGTTTTAATCTATTGGCTTCAGATTCAGATTTAGCAGTTTCTTGCAATAAAATAATTGATGAAATATATCTTCTATCAATTCCTTTTTTAATCTGTTCTGGTAATTGAGAATATTTTAAACCATTTAATTCTTTCCATTCCGCTAAATCTTGTAGGACGAACTTGTCTTCATAAAACTGTGAAATTGCAGTTAATCTTTGTAGTCCATCCATTACTTCATAAACTGAATATTCTCTTTCATAAAGAAAAATGGGAGGAATTGGTACGTTCATAATAAACGACTCAATTAATTTAGATTTTCTTGTAGCATCCCATCTATGACGCCTTTGAAATTCAGGGTTTAAAATATAGTCATCGCTATTAACCATATTTACTATTGTGTTTAGTGGATAACGAGCTTGTTCAGTTATAATTCTTACTTCACCTTTTTTATACTTTTCGTTAATTTCATCGTTCGTTAACTTGATATCATTTTGATTATTTTGTTGAAATAATTCAACTTTTTCGTTATCGTATAATTCGTTGTTCATAGTTTAATTTATTACTTGTTGTAATAGGTTGTTCAGCAGTAAATATGGTATACAACTTATAATGTGCAAAGCCAACTTTTTATCCTCATCTCAGATAAATTGGCAAATGTTCCTTTCGCTTTAAATACTGCTCAAATATATAAAATATTCTTACAAAAAAATAAGAGATTGTATTATTTCAGGAAAGCAATCAGTAAATTGTTGATTGCTGAATTTGAAAAGATAGCAAATGTGCTTAGCTTTTATAAAAATGTTAATTGACTCAATAACGCATTGATTAATTTACACGGTATTAGCAATTCAACTGATTTTTGTGCATCGTTAACGACTTAATCAATAATTTTCTTTAACAAAATCATAAAATGTATTTTTTACTTTCAATCTTTGCTTACATTTGCTACCGAAATGAGAACAACAATATTTTTTATTTTTCTGTGTTCGCTGTTTTTAGTTAACAGAACACATGTGGTAATTAATAAGGCACGCTTTTACAGTGTGTCAAATTCTTCGTCTCATAATCAAACTTTAGACCGTTCCTACGTCTTAGGTAGTTCAATAGATTCAAACACTATTATTGAAGATACTGATGAGGATAATAGTCATATAGATAAACCAAGTAAACTTTGTTCACTTACCAATGATTTAGCTAATCAATGGCAATTAGACTTTTTAAGTTTGGTTTTCTTCAAAAATGATTTTAAAGGCAATAAATACTTCAAGCCTTTAGATACTTATTCGCAGCCAATTTACATTTTACAGCGCGTTTTAAGAATATGATAACACCCATTTATCGGTTTTAAAAGCATGATTTATTACTATTCATGTAAATATTAATCCGTAGGGTTGTATTGTTTTTAATTAATTCTTTATTATTCTGTCATTCAGAACAAATTCGAAAGACAGTTCTGTTCAAGAACTGAATTTTCCGAATTGACGAATAATTTCTAAAACGATTAATTCTGTTGAAACGAAAAGTTTCTCGGTAACATTTGTTCGATGTTTTTAGTTCATAAAACATTTCGAATAGCTGTTGAATAATTTTTCCTATGAAATATTTACAAAAGCATTCTCAAGCTTTTAAAGGGTTTCGATAACCTTATTTAAAATCAAAATACCAAATACTAAAATCAATTATTCAATTTCTTTAAAAAAATTATGAAGAGAATTGCCTTTTTATCCGGGCTTATTGCCCTAATGTGCTTAACGAGTTGTAACTCTAAAAAAGAAGAAAAAGAAGAAGCTGAAAAATTCACAGTAACCAATCCGGTTCGAATTGACACTTCATTTACAAAACAATATGTATCTCAAATTCGATCTTTTCGAAACATTGAGGTGAGAGCTCTTGAAAAAGGATTTTTACAAAAAATCTACGTTGACGAAGGTCAATATGTAAAAGAAGGTCAGATTTTATTCCAGATCTTACCAACTATGTACGATGCTGAATATCAAAAATCAAAAGCGGAAGTAAGAACAGCTGAAATTGAACTTCAGAACACAAAAAGCCTTTCGGACAAAAATGTGGTTTCTAAAAATGAATTGGCATTGGCTCAGACTAAATTAGATCAGGCAAGAGCTGAAATGGCTATGGCTAAATTTCATTTGTCTGCTACTGTGATTAAAGCGCCATTTTCGGGAACTATTGACCGACTTCCAAAAAAATTAGGAAGCCTTATCGATGAAGGGGAATTATTAACCAGTCTTTCTGATAATTCTCAGATGTTTGCTTATTTTAATGTTTCTGAACCGGAATATTTGGATTATCAAACCAATATAAAAAACAGAGCCGATAATAAGGTGAGTTTACTTTTGGCCAATGGTGACCGTATGAAATACAAAGGAAATGTTGAAGTGATCGAAAGTGAATTTGACAACGAAACAGGAAACATCGCTTTTAGAGCCCGATTCCCTAACCCTGATAAATTGCTTAAACACGGTGAAACCGGAAAAGTACTGATGGAAGTTCCTTTGCACAACGTAATTGTAATTCCACAAAAAGCGACTTATGAAATCCAGGATAAAAAATATGTTTTTGTTGTGGGTAAAAATGATGTGGTTACTTCTAAAGAAATTACAATTAAAGGTGAAATCCCTGATTTGTATATGATTGATAGCGGGATAACTGAAAACGATAAGATTTTACTGGAAGGTGTTCAGAAGGTTAAAGAGAATGATAAAATTCACTATGAATACCTGGCTCCTCAGAAAGTTATTTCTCATTTGCGATTAAAAGCAGAATAGTTTGCTAGTGTCAAATTAGGTATAAATCATAAAAAAAATAGAAACAAATGTTTAATAAATTTATTCAAAGACCGGTATTGTCGATAGTAATATCGCTGATAATAGTCTTTTTAGGAGTATTATCGGTAATGGGTTTACCTGTTACTCAATTTCCGACCATTTCACCGCCGATGGTAAATGTTACTGCAGATTATCCTGGTTCTAATGGTGAATTGATGGTAAAAGCAGTAGTAATCCCTTTGGAAAGAGCATTGAATGGTGTTCCGGGGATGAAATATATAACTTCTGATGCTGGAAATGACGGTGAAGCTAGTATTAAAGTAGTATTTAACTTGGGTACCGATCCAAATCAGGCTGCTATTAACGTTCAAAACCGTGTGGCTTCGGTAGTTAATAAATTACCACCGTTAGTAGTAAGAGAGGGTTTGAAGATTTCCCGTGAGGTTCCGAGTATGTTGATGTATGTCAACCTTTTTAGTACCGATAAAAATACGGATCAAAAGTTCTTGTACAATTATGCCGATATCAATATTTTATCTGAATTAAGAAGGGTAAATGGTGTTGGTTCCGGAGATATTTTAGGGACACGTGAATATGCAATGCGTATTTGGTTGAAGCCTGACCGTATGTTGGCTTATAAAATTTCTGCCGATGAGGTAATGGAAGCTTTATCCAGTCAGAGTTTAGAAGCTTCACCGGGAAAAACAGGAGAGGCGTCAGGAAAGCGATCTCAATCATTTGAATATGTATTGAAATATTCAGGTCGTTTTACAACTAAGGAACAATATGAAAATATTGTGGTAAAATCGAATCCAAACGGAGAACTTTTACGTTTGAAAGATATTGCAAAAATTGAGTTTGGTAGTTCGATGTATGATATCTATTCAAATTTAAATGGAAAATCATCTGCAGCAATCGTACTTAAACAATCTTTCGGTAGTAATGCAAGTAAAGTTATTGAAGATGTTAAAGCGAAACTTGAAGAAATTAAGAAAAGGTTTCCTAAAGGAATGGATTATGAGATTTCGTATGACGTTTCTAAATTCTTAGATGCTTCTATCGAAAAAGTAATTCATACTTTGGTTGAAGCTTTCGTTTTGGTAGGATTGGTTGTGTTTTTGTTTTTGGGCGATTGGCGTTCAACAATTATTCCTGCTATTGCGGTACCTGTATCATTAATTGGAACGTTTGTGTTCATGCAATTTTTTGATATTTCATTAAACTTAATTACGTTATTTGCTTTGGTATTGGCTATTGGGGTCGTGGTCGACGATGCTATCGTAGTTATCGAAGCCGTCCATGCCAAGATGGAGGAAGAACATCTTTCTGCCTTAAAAGCTACTAAAAAAGCCATGCATGAGATTGCAGGAGCAATTATAGCTATTACGTTTTTGATGGCTGCGGTATTTATTCCTGTTGCTTTTATGTCTGGACCAGTTGGGATTTTCTATCGTCAGTTCTCAATCACTATGGCAACAGCTATTATTCTTTCGGGAATTGTAGCCTTGACATTAACACCGGCTCTTTGTGCTATGATGTTGAAAAACACTCATGGTCAGGCCAAAAAGAAAACACCTGTAAATGCATTTATCGATGGGTTTAATAATAAATTTAATCTGGCTCAAGGTAGATATCAAAATGTGCTGGGTAAAATTGTATCAAGAAGATTCGTTACTGTTGTTGCATTATTAGTTTTTTGTGCCGGAACATGGATTACCAGTAGTACTGTTCCTTCCGGATTTATTCCAAATGAGGATCAGGGAATGTTTTATGCAGTTATTCAGACACCTCCGGGTTCTTCATTAGAAAGAACGAATGATATTGCATTGAGATTACAGAAAATTGCTGAAAAGTTAGACGGTGTTAAATCGGTTTCTGCATTGGCAGGTTATGAAGTTCTTTCTGAGGGTACAGGATCTAACTCGGGTACTTGTTTAGTAAACCTTAAAGATTGGAACGATAGAAAGGAATCTGTTAGAGAGATTATGACTGATTTAGAAGAAAGATGTCATGATATTAAGGGCGCTAATATTGAGTTTTTTCTTCCGCCTGCTGTACCGGGATATGGAGCTGCGGGAGGTTTTGAACTTCGTTTGCTTGATAAAGCGGGGTCAGGAGATTACAAAAAAATGGAAACGGTAAATACTGAGTTTGTAAAAGAATTAAACAAACGTAAAGAATTATCAAATGTATTTAGTTTTTACAGTTCTAGTTTCCCACAATATATGTTGAAAATAGACAATGATTTGGCACAACAAAAAGGGGTGTCTATTGAAAATGCTATGAATACAATGTCTACGTTAGTAGGAAGTAATTATGAAATTAGTTTTATTAAATATGGTTATAATTATAAAGTAATTGTTCAGGCTGCACCGGAATATCGTGCTTTACCTGAGGATATTTTAAAATTGTATGTAAAAAATAGCCGTGATGAGATGGTTCCTTTTTCAGCCTTTATGAAACTGGAAAAAGTATATGGACTTTCTGAAATTACAAGACATAATATGTACACTTCTACTCAAATTAGTGGTTCTGCCGCCGAAGGATATAGTAGTGGTGAAGCCATTAAAGCCATTAAAGAAGTGGCTGAACAAAAACTACCAAGAGGTTATGGTATCGATTGGGCAGGTATTTCTGCCGATGAGGTAGCTCAAGGGAATCAGGCTGTTTGGGTTTTCCTTATTTGTTTAGGTTTCGTGTACTTAGTTTTGGCGGCACAATATGAAAGTTTCATTTTGCCATTATCAGTAATTCTATCTTTACCTGCGGGAATTTTTGGAGCATTTATGTTGTTGAAATTAACAGGTTTAGAAAACAATATCTATGCACAGGTTGCTATGGTAATGTTGATTGGTTTATTAGGTAAAAATGCCGTTTTGATTGTTGAATTTGCGATACAACGACATGTTGCTGGAAGAACAGTATTAGAAGCTGCTATGGAAGGTGCTAAAGCGAGGTTCCGTCCTATTTTGATGACTTCATTTGCGTTTATTGCCGGTTTGATTCCGTTAGTTTTTGCTACCGGACCAGGTAAAATTGGAAACAGAACCATCGGTACAGCCGCAGCGGGAGGGATGCTTATAGGAACAATTTGCGGAGTATTTATTATTCCGGGCTTGTACTATATTTTCGCCAGAATTTCGGAGAAATACAAGATGATTAAAAATGAAAATGAAAATCCATTAACTGAAGAAATTGATAACAATCATGTATAAAGTTCGTCTAAATCTAAATAAATACGTTGTTGTACTTGGTTTAAGTGCACTAGCAGTAGGCTGTAAGGCACCGAAAGTGATGGAGGTTACTTCTAAAACTGTGGTTCCGGAAGCATACATTTCAAGTAAAGACACTACCAATACCGCTACGGTACAATGGAGAAATTTCTTTACAGATAAGAATTTACAAAGCTTAATTGATACAGCGCTGCAAAATAATCAGGAGTTGATGATTACCTTACAGGAAATCGAAATTGCTAAAAACGAAGTCCGTCTTAAAAAGGCGGCTTTGTTTCCAACAGTAGGATTGCGCGCAGGTTCAGGAATTGAAAAAGTAGGACGCTATACCAGCCAGGGTGCCGGTGATGCTTCTACCGAAATCACTCCTGGAAAAGAAATGCCGGATCCTCTTGCTGATTTTGTTGTTGGAGCTTATGCAAATTGGGAAGTAGATATTTGGCATAAACTTCACAACTCTAAAAAAGCGGCATTAACGAGATATTTGGCTACTGTTGAAGGTAAAAACTTTGTGTTGTCTAATTTGGTTGCCGAAGTAGCTAATTCGTATTACGAATTGCAGGCTTTGGATAATCAATTGTTGATTGTACAACAAAATATCGCTATTCAAAAAAATGCTTTGGAAATTGTACAATGGCAAAAAGAGGCGGCTAAAGAAACCGAATTGGCAGTACAAAAATTCAAGGCTGAAGTTTTGAAATCAAGAAGTATGGAATTTGATATTCGTCAAAATATCAAGGAAACGGAAAACAGAATTAACTTTTTGTTAGGACGTTATCCTCAGGAAATCCCTAGAGACCAAGCTTCGGTTTTAAGTATTGTCCCTAAAACAATTGCAGCGGGAATTCCGTCTCAGTTGTTAAACAATCGTCCGGATATTAAACAGGCTGAATTGGAATTAGCGGCTGCTAAAATTGATGTAAAAGTAGCCAGAGCCGAATTTTTCCCTTCGTTAGAAATCACAGCAGGAGTAGGATTCAATGCGTTCAAACCTTCTTATTTGTTTAGAACACCTGAATCGTTATTATACAATTTGGTAGGCGATTTAGCAGCACCGTTAATTAACAGAAATGCTATTAAAGCTGAATTTAATTCTGCCAATGCAAGACAACTTCAGGCATTGTACAACTATGAAAAAACAGTTTTGAATGCTTATTTAGAAGTATCAAACCAACTTTCTAAGATTGACAACCTGGAAAAAAGTTATGATTTAAAGTCGCAACAAGTAGCAGCTTTAGATCAGTCTATCAATGTTTCGAATGATTTGTTTAAATCAGCGAGAGTAGATTATTTAGAGGTTTTACTAACGCAACGCGATGCTTTAGAAACCAAATTAGAATTGATTGATACTAAGAGAGACCAACTGAATGCCGTGGTTACTATTTACAAAAACCTTGGTGGTGGTTGGAAATAATTGTTTTTTCTATTTTTCAAGCGAAGAGCCGAACTTAATGTTCGGCTCTTTTTTATAAATAGCAGTATAAAAAACAATTAGATTTATTTTTCCAAATTGTTAAAAAATTAATATAAAATTGGCATAATAAAATCAGGATAGGTTTTATATTTAAGTTATGTTATTGAAGAAGAAAAATGTGCTTAAAGCCTTTATACTCCATCAATAATCAGGTTTAGTAATTAATTAAAGCTTTAGAATTATGACAGAAGAATTTACAATCATTGAGAAAGAAGAAATAGCTTCTCTTAAGTTTCCTGCAACAGATGTTTTGGACGATGATAACGAAATTAAAACGAGAATAAGTGACATAAATAGGGCTTTATCATTGGGGAATTTAGAACATTCAAAAATTAAAATTTACTTTCAGGACAGCGAATCTCCAAAAGTGGTCAATACTACCGTCTGGGCTGTTACTGACAAAAATGTTATTTTAAAACAAGGGGTAATGATCCCAATTCACCGAATTTACAAGTTGTTTTAAACACTTTTTTATAATTCAGAATAATTTTTCTGGTGTTTAGAATAAAAAACGGCGCAAGTCTCATTAGAGTTTGCGCCGTTTTTTATTTGCTTATTGGTTTGATGAGGTTAGTAAAAAATTAAGCTCGTTTAGTAATTTTTGTGGTTGATGACTTTTCATGTCTCCAAATAATTTTGTTGAAAATGTACTCCGTTTTTCGAATTCAGCAATTTGTCGATCACTACATATTTGCAAATAATACTGAGGGTTTGGATTGCGATAATCTCCATCTCCAACGAAAATGTAACATTTGCAAAAATCTTTAATAGTGTTTTTGAATTCTGTTAAAGACATTTTATTTCTAATAATTTTATCATTTACAAATTTGATTGCATCTTCGCCTCCCAAATAGATTTGGTTTTTAGATATAAAGAGTTCTCCGGAACTTCCGTTTATAATATTCCATTCTTTTTGCCCTTTTTTTAAGAACAGGAAAAGTTTCTGTCCTTTTTTAGGTTTATCCCAGCGTGGATCGCATATCCATTCTTCAAACATTTTTACAGTTATTGTTTTATAAGTTTGTCCTTTTATGGTTTCTCCAATTTTAAATGTATAAGTACCGTTTTTTACCATATCGATTTCCCCAATGACTATGAGGTCAGCACTTCCTGCTATTAAAGTTAAAGGATAAATATCTTTTTTTGCTTCAGCTTTTAGTGATGAAAAAATAATGAAAAAAAATAGAATTCTTTGTTTCATATTTTTTAAGATTTATTGTTTGGAAAAGAGGATGATTAGAGTAGGAATGGAAAAGATTTTTGTCTATGCGGGCATATGCGAGACGCTTGCGTTAGCTGAGGCGGAGCCGTCTACTCGATTAGCAGAAGGATTATTTGTAAGTTTTTGAATTGGCTCTAATATAGTTTACTACTTCATTGATCATGGAATCCCAAGTGTCTTCATATACTTGAGTAGTTCCTGAGCTTATTCCTATTACATTTGTATGTGATTTATTGCGTACAATAAAAATTTCACCAATATCGGGTTTTATTATGCTTAACTCGACAACATTGTTTTCGCCCATTTTTAATTTTAACACTAAGAATGGTTTATACTTATTATAAACTTTTAAGTAGTCATTAAATATTAATTGTTCCCCATTATCTTCTTTTAAGTTTTCATTTTTAAGAACTTTCTTAAAAGCATCATAGTCATAACAATTTTTGAAATATCTAATTTTTTCAAAATATTTACGAAACATTCTTCCTCCAGGGATCATTATTATATCATTAAAACTATCTAAATCTATACTATCATTTTTTACTACAAATGATGTTTTAGAAGTTTTAAATAATTTGTTTTCATTTTGTTGTGAAAACATATTTATTGAAAATAAACTTAATATTATCAATAATTTATATTTTATTAATTTGAAAAATGTCATATTTCATTGTTGTTGTTAAATCTTTTTGCTAACTCGTTTATACACGCATAAACTATACTGGTTTATTGTTAAATGGTATGTTTATGCGTATGTTTTGTTATTTATTGAGTATTATTGATTTTTCAAATATATTAAAATATTCTTACAAAAAGTATTTTGGAAAATAAACGAAGTTGTATAGCGCTGATGGAGCCGATATCATCGAAGTGTAACGTAGAGATAAATGGCGAGAGCAGGAGGGAAGTTGTTTTGGAAAAGATGGTTTCTGCTCTTAAAAAGTAAATTATTCCACAACAATCCCATGCTTATAAAGTAGTCCTTTTAATCCTTCGAGAGCGAATTGTGCTTTTTTCAATTTGGTTTTTGAGGGATCGATGGTGTAGTTGTAGCTGCTTCTAAAATCGACTTTGTTGGCTGTAGCTTTTTCAAATTCGGTGCGGTATAAATCGCAGTTGTTGAATTGGGCTGCAGTTAAATCAGCGGCCATGAAGTCAACGGCAATCAGGCTGGAATTAGTAAAAGTGATGCCTTTCAATTTCAAAGCATAGAATTTAGAGAAATCCAATATGCAGTTTACAAAGTGAATTTCGAAGATGAGTTTGTCCGTCATCGCAAAATTGACTTCTTTGATTTGGCAATCATTAAAAAATACGGTTCTAAAAGCCGTGTGGTTGATTTTAGCAGTATTAAAAACGCAGTTATTGAACTGACAATCGATGAAAGTAACGCCTATAAAATTGCAATCGGAAAAATTACAATTATTGAAAGTGCAGGATTCAAATTCTTTGAGGTTGAGGGTTTCCAGACCATAGTGGATGTTGTGGTAGTGCTGGTCAAAGAAATACTCGGTCAATTTTTGTAGATTTTAGATATTAGACTTTAGATTTCAGAAAGCAGAGATTAAAAATATAAAATCTGCTTTCTAAAATTGTGTTCTATCATTTTCTTTTTTGCTTGATCAAAAAAGAAACAAAAAAATCAAGTCTTACGCTTCCTCGTCGGTCAAATTAGTTTTCGAATGCTAAAAGAAAAGAACTCGCTACGCTCAGACAGCTTTTCTTTTTACGCATTCTTCAAACATTTGACACTCAACTGCGGCAGCTAAGGACATCTGAATCTCGTAAACAATAATATTTTAGTTGCCATTTTTAAATCTAAATTCTAAAATCTGCAATCTAAAATCTTAGTTCTGCAAACTGTTCACTGTAATCTGCGGTCTAAATTCTGCAATCTGCAATAAAGAGACTACTCTTCTTCCTTCTGTCCCATCATCATCAGATAGGCTTTTAGGAATTCGTCGATTTCGCCGTTCATTACGCCATCAACGTTACTGGTTTCATAGCCTGTACGAACGTCTTTGACTAATTTATAAGGCTGCATCACGTAATTTCGGATTTGCGAACCCCATTCGATTTTCATTTTTCCGGCTTCAATATCGGCGCGTTGTGCCTGCTTCTTTTTCAGTTCGATTTCGTACAATTGCGAGCGAAGCATTTGCATAGCACGCTGTCTGTTATCCTGCTGCGAACGAGTTTCAGAACACTGAATCTGGATTCCGGTAGGTTTGTGATATAGCTGTACTTTGGTCTCCACCTTATTTACGTTTTGTCCTCCGGCACCACTGGAACGGGAAGTTGTAATTTCGATATCGGCAGGATTAATGTCAATTTCGATACTGTCATCCACCAACGGATACACGTAAACGGAAGCAAACGAAGTATGTCTTTTAGCATTACTGTCAAAAGGAGAAATACGCACCAAACGGTGAACACCATTTTCGCCTTTCAGGTAACCAAAAGAATAATCGCCTTCAAATTCTAAGGTTACGGTTTTGATTCCCGCAACATCGCCTTCCTGGTAGTTGAGCTCTTTTATTTTGAAACCGTATTTTTCGCCCCACATCATGTACATACGCATCAGCATCGAAGCCCAGTCACAACTTTCGGTTCCACCAGCTCCGGCTGTAATTTGCAAAACAGCACTTAGAGTGTCTCCTTCATCCGAAAGCATGTTTTTAAATTCAATACCTTCAATATGATTTTGAGTCAGTTGGTATTGTTCGTCGAGTTCTTCTGTTGAGAGTTCGCCTTCTTTGTAAAATTCGTAAGCCAGCTGCAATTCGTCTGTGAGTGCAACGGCTTTATCATAGTCTTCAATCCACTTTTTTTTGTTTCGAAGATTCTTTACAATAAGTTCAGCTTCTTTGGCGTTGTTCCAAAAATCCGGAGCAAAGGTTTTCTCTTCTTCGTTAGAAATTTCGATAAGTTTAGCATCAACGTCAAAGATACCTCCTCAACGCACCAAGGCGCTCCACAATACCTTTAATTTGTTCGGTAGTTGTCATAAATTGTGTAATTTTGTTGCGCAAAAATAGTAAAAAAAATCACGTAGGGAATACAGCGACTGTATCTCTATTAAAAATATAAAAATGCAAATAAACTTAGTTAGTGATACGGTAACAAAACCGTCCTACGAAATGTTACAATATATGTTTAACGCCGATGTAGGTGATGATGTTTACAAACAAGATCCTACGGTTGTTGAATTAGAAGAAAGAGTGGCGGCCATTTTTGGGATGGAAGCCGGTTTGTTTTTTCCTTCGGGAACTATGGCAAATCAGACTGCAATAAAATTACATACCCAACCCGGAGATCAGTTAATAGCCGATAAAAATTCGCATATTTTTCATTATGAAGCAGGTGGAGTAGCTTTTAATAGTGGGGTTTCCTGCTGTTTATTAGATGGGAATCGAGGGATGATTAGTGCCAATCAGGTTGCAGGAGCAATTAATAATCCTGATTTTTTTCACAGCCCGTTAACGAGTTTGGTTTGCTTAGAGAATACAACCAATATTGGCGGTGGTGCTTGTTATGAAATGGAAGAATTGCAAAAGATAAAAGAAGTTTGCGATGCCAATAATTTGAAATTGCACTTAGACGGCGCCCGAATTTGGAATGCTTTGGTTGCCAAAAGACAGAATCCAAAAGATTTTGGGAAAATTTTCGATACGATTTCAGTTTGTTTTTCAAAAGGATTGGGAGCGCCTGTTGGTTCGGTTTTATTGGGTGATAAAAAGACAATTCAGCGTGCTTTAAGAATCAGAAAAGTATTAGGTGGTGCTATGCGTCAATCAGGCTATTTGGCTGCGGGAGCCATTTATGCTTTGGAAAATAATATCAAATTATTGACCGAAGATCATAGAAGAGCCAAAGAATTGGCTAATATTTTAAAGAAAAAAAGTTGGGTTGCTTCAGTAGAACCGGTAGAAACTAATATTTTAGTTTTTTCTTTAGTTCCGGAATATGAAGATGCTATTTTGATAGAGAAATTAAAACAAAAAAATATTTCTATCAGTGCTGTTGGAAATAGAAAATTACGAATGGTGACGCATTTAGATTATCGCGAAGTAATGCACACTTATGTGATTGAAACCTTGGCAAAAATGTAAATTGAAGTTGGAAGAAGGGAGTTGGAAGTTTGAAGTGTGGAGTCAATAAGTAATAAAATCAAAAAATGCTTTAACCAATATTATTTTTGGTTAAAGCATTTTTATTTTATAAAAAAGATAGATAGCTGAAAAGGTTAAATTTACAGAATTGCAAAAACTTCCAACTCCCTTCTTCTAACTTCCCACTTTTTTATTTAAACAGATTATCCATTCCAGGAATCATTGGCATATCCATTTTGGCAACAGCATCCAATTCAGCTTCGTTTACTTTAGTTGCTTTTTCGATAGCTTTATTGATTACTAAAATCATATAATCTTCCAGTTGTTCTTTGTCCTCTAATAATTCATCGGCAATAGTGATGGATTTTATTTTTCTGTTGGCAGTAATTGTTACTTTCAGCAAACCATCAGTACTTTGTTCGTCAACAAGAACAGTATCTAAGCGTTTTTTAGTTTCTTCGATTTTATTTTGGGTTTCTTTTAATTTACCCATCATTCCCATTAAATCCATTTTGTTCTTTTTAAATTAATAGTTCACGAAATTACTGTTTTTACATTTATTACAATGTTAAAATTGATGAAAAACGTTTTTGAACAAGAGCTTGTTTCAACTATTTTTGTGCGAGCTTTACATAAATGTGAAGATTTACCAGATGATAGAAAAATTAGAACCGCCTGTTGCTAAAATTATAGCTACCGAATTTGAAAAGTTTGGTGATGTACGAATCGATAATTATTTTTGGTTAAAAGATCGCGAAAATCCGGAGGTTATAGGTTATCTCAACAAAGAAAATGAGTATTACCAGCAGATGACGGCTCATACGCAGGATTTTCAAACAGAATTGTATGAGGAAATGAAAGCGAGAATTAAAGAAGATGATGAGTCGGTTCCTTATTTATACAATGGTTATTACTACATCACCCGATTTGAAACTGCTAAAAATTATCCTATTTATTCCCGTAAAAAAGGCAGCCTTACGGCAAAAGAAGAAATTTTGTTTGACTGTAATGTCTTGGCTGAAGGACAGGCTTATTTCAAGCTTGGAGGAATGAGTATCAGTCCTGATAATAAGTTGGCTATTTTTAGTACAGACGTTATTGGCAGAAGAATTTATACCATTCAGGTTAAAAATTTAGAAACCAATGAAATTCTCGAAGATAAAATCGAAAAAGTAACCGGTTCAGCAGTCTGGGCTAACGATAATAAAACGATATTTTATTCGAGCCAGGACGAACAAACCTTACGTTCGGATAAAATTTTCAAGCATAAACTCGGAACCAAACAGGAAGATGATGTACTGGTTTATTTTGAAAAAGACGATACTTTTAATGTTGATATTTCCAAATCGAAATCCAGAAAATATCTGGCAATCGAATCAGGAAGTACTTTAACAACCGAATACCGCATTTTAAATGCCGATAATCCGGATGGGAAATTTAAGATTTTCCAAAAACGAAAAAGAGGTGTAGAGTACAGCATCAACCACTATAAAGACAGTTTTTATATTCTGACCAATAAGGACGATGCCGAAAATTTTAAACTGATGAAAACTCATGAAGATGCGACATCAGTGGAAAATTGGGTTGAAATTATTGGGCATCGCGAAGATGTTTTACTGGAAGATATTGAAATTTTTGCCAATTATTTGGTTGTTGAAGAACGTGAAGGAGGATTGAACAAAATCCGAATCATGACTTGGGACGGAAAAGAAGAATATTATTTGCCTTTTGGCAGCGAAACGTACACTGCTTATACGTCTACCAATGTTGATTTTGAAACCGAAATTCTGCGTTACAGTTACCAGTCGATGGCAACACCTTCATCGGTGATTGATTTCAATATGCGTACCAAAGAAAAGGAAGTTAAGAAAGAACAAGAGGTTTTAGGAGGCAAATTCGACAAGAATAATTATACCGAAGAACGTATTTGGGCAACAGCTCAGGACGGGACGAAGATTCCTATTTCGATGGTTTACAGAAAAGAGCTCAATAAAGACGGAAAAAATCCGTTATTACTTTATGCTTATGGCTCTTATGGTCATTCTATGGACGCTTATTTTTCATCAACACGTTTGTCATTGCTTGATAGAGGATTTATTTATGCCATTGCGCACATTCGTGGTGGAGAAGATTTAGGAAGACATTGGTATGAAGACGGAAAGTTGCTTCATAAGAAAAATACTTTTACTGATTTTATTGATTGTTCTAAACATGTAATTGAACAAAATTATACTTCTGCAGCACATTTGTATGCCGAAGGTGGTTCGGCAGGAGGATTGCTTATGGGGGTGATTATCAATGAAGCAGCTGAATTATATAATGGTGTAATTGCTCAGGTTCCTTTTGTGGATGTAATGACTACAATGTTGGATGATACGATACCTTTGACAACAGGAGAGTATGACGAATGGGGAAATCCAAATGTTAAAAAATACTATCAATATATGAGATCGTATTCGCCTTATGATAATGTTAAAAAACAGTATTACCCTAATATGTATGTTTCTACTGGATTACATGACTCACAGGTACAGTATTGGGAACCAGCTAAATGGGTGGCGAAATTGAGGGCGTATAAAACAGATGAAAATGTTTTGTATTTAGATACTAACATGGATGCAGGCCACGGAGGTGCTTCCGGAAGGTTTGAAGCGTTAAAAGAATTAGCGAAAGAATTCAGTTTTTTACTAGATTTGGAAAAAATTAAAATCTAATTAGTTTTTTTTTGTTAAATTTGCTGCGTATCCAGGTTAAATAAAACTTAATCTTGATTAACTATTTTTTTATGAAAGAAGAAATAAATGCTTATAATAATGTTTTAGAATTGATAGGGAATACCCCTCTTATCAAGATAAACAAAGTGACCGAACATTTAGAAGGTAATTTCTATGCTAAGGTAGAAGCTTTTAATCCGGGACATTCCTCAAAAGATAGAATCGCTTTGTACATTATTGAAGAAGCAGAAAAAAAAGGTATATTATCTCCTGGAGACACCATAATTGAAACTACATCTGGTAATACCGGTTTTAGTTTGGCTATGGTAAGTATCATAAAAGGATACAATTGCATATTAGCGGTAAGCTCAAAATCATCTAGAGATAAAATAGACATGCTTCGAAGTTTAGGGGCAAAGGTTTATGTTTGTCCAGCGCACGTTTCGGCAGATGATGAGCGTTCTTACTACAGTGTAGCTAAGAGATTACACGAAGAAACAAAAGGCTCTGTTTATATCAATCAGTATTTTAACCAGTTGAACATTGACGCCCACTACAATACTACAGGACCGGAAATTTGGAAACAAACTAATGGTAAAATCACTCACTTAGTTGCCTGTAGCGGAACAGGAGGAACTATCTCAGGAACAGCTAAATTTTTAAAAGAGCAAAATCCTAATATTAAAGTTCTTGGAGTAGACGCTTTTGGATCAGTATTGAAAAAATACCACGAAACAAGAGAGTTTGATACAGACGAAATTTATCCTTATCGTATTGAAGGTTTGGGTAAAAATTTAATCCCATCGGCCACTGATTTTGATGTTATCGATAAGTTCATGAAGGTTACAGATGAAGAAAGTGCGCACTCAGCAAGAGAGATTACCAGAAAAGAAGGAATGTTTGTAGGTTATACTTCAGGAGCTGTTTTGCAGGCGATAAAACAATATGCAGAAGAAGGAGAGTTTGATGAAAACAGTAATGTAATTGCTATTTTCCCTGATCACGGTTCTCGCTACATGAGTAAAGTTTTCAGTGATGACTGGATGAACGAACAAGGTTTCTTTGACAGTATTAACGAAGAAGAAGTACAAAAAATTGAAATGATAAAATAGAATTTTCTATTTTCAATGATATAAAACTCCAGAGCAATCTGGAGTTTTTTTTTTGCTCTTATCTAAAGAAATTGATTTTGTAATCTAGTAATATTCAAATGTTTTTAAGAGTTCAATTAAAAAGTACTATTTTAGTTTTCTATTCTACCCAAAAACAATTTAACTATGCTGAAATTCTTCAATTACTTCTTAGTAGCAGTGTTCTCTTTTTCGTTTGCATCTATTCAGGCACAGCAGGAAAAAAAGGCTTTAATAACAGTTGATTTAAAAAAAGAAATCGCTCCAATGAAACCGGTTTGGGCATGGTTTGGCTATGATGAGCCTAATTATACCTACATGAAAGATGGTAAAAAGCTGCTTTCAGAAATTGCCGATTTGAGTCCCGTTCCTGTATATGTTCGTACGCACAGTTTGCTGGTGAGCGGTGATGGTGTTGCAGCTTTAAAATGGGGATCGACCAATGCTTATACCGAAGATGCTAATGGAAATCAGGTTTATAATTGGAAAATTGTAGACAGTATTTTTGATACTTATGTAAAAAGAGGCATGAAACCTTTGGCACAAATAGGTTTTATGCCCGAAGCTTTATCAATACATCCGAGTCCGTACAGACATTATTGGAAGCCCGGCGATCCTTATACTGATATTATTACCGGTTGGGCTTATCCACCAAAGGATTATGATAAATGGCGTAATCTCGTTTACGAATGGGTAAAACATTCTGTTGAGCGTTATGGAAAAAAAGAAGTAGAAAGTTGGTACTGGGAAGTATGGAACGAAGCTAACGGACATTATTGGAAGGGAACTCAGGAAGAATTTTTTAAATTGTATGACTATGCAGCCGATGGATTAAAAAGAGCATTACCAACAGCTAAAATAGGTGGTTTGAATATTGCCGGGACTTCAGGAAAAGGCGCTATGAGTTGGACTAATAATTTTATCAAACATTGTATTTCGGGAACTAATTATGCTACAGGTAAAATAGGTTCTCCATTAGAAGCTATTCTTTTTCATGCTAAAGGTCGTCCAAGATTAGTGGATGGCACTGTTATCATGGATATGGCGCCTCAGTTAAGAGATATTCAGGCTGGTTTTAATATTGCAATGTCTTATCCTGAAACTAAGGATTTGCCGGTTATCATTGGAGAATCAGATCCTGAGGGTTGTGCTGCTTGTGGAATGGCAACTAATCCTGAAAATGCCTATAGAAATGGAACCATGTATTCCAGCTACACCGCTGCTTCTTTTGCCCGTAAATATTTATTGGCTGATAAAACCAAAGCTAACTTTTTAGGAGCTGTTTCCTGGTCTTTTGAATTTGAAAACCAACCCTGGTTTTATGGTTTCAGGGATTTAGCAACAAACGGAGTGGATAAACCGGTTTTGAATGTGTTCAGAATGTTTGGAATGATGAAAGGCAAGCGAATCGAAGCGGTGAGTAACAGAATGTATCCTTTAGAAACAGTTCTTGAAAAAAGCATTCGCGACAATCAATCGGATATTGGGGCATTGGCTAGTGCTGATTCTAAATCTACGGCTGTGATGGTTTGGAATTACCATGATAAAGACGAACAGGGAGCTGCCGAAGCTGTTGATGTAACTATTAGCAATATTCCTGTAAAAAATGCCAATTTGAAAATTTTTATTATCGATCAGGATCACAGCAATTCGTATGAGGTTTGGAAAAAAATGGGTTCGCCACAAAATCCAACTTCTGAACAAATCGCCACTTTAGAAAAATCCGGGAAATTAGAGTCAATTTCGAATAAAAAAATAGCGGTAAAATCAGGAAAAGCAAATGTGGTATTGCAATTAAAAAGACAAGCTGTGGCTTTAGTAAAATTAGATTGGTAATAAATATATTAAGTTAATGTTTCATTTAAAAAAGCCCTCTTGTTCAATTTCTGTATTGATTTTATTGTTTGGTGTTTCTGTTTTTGGACAAGTTAAAAAAGACACCGTTTCTTTATCGGAATTAGTTTTAACGACTTCTCCCATTCGTAATACAATTCAAAATTCAGCTGCAGCCGTTTCGATTATAACCGGAAAAGAAATCAATCAGGCTGATGGAGTAATTCTGACTCCGGTTTTGAATAAAATTCCGGGTGTTTATATGCAGCAGGGCGCTTTGAATACCAATAGAATTACCATTCGCGGTATCGGTGCGAGAACGCAATACGGAACCAGCAGGATTAAGGCTTATTTTGAAGGAATTCCACTTTCGGATGCTGAAGGAGAAACCGTTTTAGAAGATGTCGATTTAGAGGCTTTGGGAGGAATCGAAATTATAAAAGGACCTAATTCGAGCAGTTTTGGTGCCGGTTTGGGAGGTGCCATCAGTTTGAAGGCAAAGCAATTAAATACGGCAACGACTTTTGCAAAATCAGGAAGTACTTTTGGGAGTTTTGGGTTGATGAAACAGATTTTATCGGTGGGTTCTGCTGATTCAAATTCTTCTGTTTTTGCCAATTATAGTAATTTGCAACAAGAAGGCTACAGAGCGAATAGTGATTATGATCGAAAATCCCTGAATCTGTTTGGTAAACAGCAGCTTTCCAAGAAAAGTTCGCTTTCATTCTTTGGGATTGCAACCCGATTGAAGGCATTTATTCCGAGTTCAATAAGTGAAAATGCTTTTAATAACAATCCTAAATCGGCGGCTGCCACCTGGCTCGCTGCAAAAGGTTATGAATCTTATGATAAATTGTTGACAGGTTTAGGTTTTGAACATCAGTTTTCTGAAAGCTGGTCGGCTGATATAAGTCTTTTTTCTAATTATAAGAAGGCTTATGAAACGCGGCCATTTGATATATTGGAAGATAAAACCAATTCGGTGGGTTTTCGTTCTAAAGTAAATTATTCGGCTTCTTTATTTACTTTGCCTAATGTTATTAGCGTTGGGACCGAATTTATAACGGAGAATTATAATTTTTCACTTTTTAAGAATTTGTATCAATCGAATTCCGGACAAGGAAGTTTGCAAGGTGATCGATTTGCTCAAATGGAACAAAATCGACGTTATTGGAATACGTTTTTCCAAATGGAAACCAAACTTTCAACAAAGCTCAATCTGGAATCAGGAATTGCATTCAATACAACTCATTACGATCAAACGGATATTTTTTCGCAAGCAGGAACAAAACAAAATTACAGCTTTGAAAGCATTTGGTCGCCTCGATTGGGTTTGTCTTATAAAATAGCCGATGGCAAAAATATTTATGCTTCATTGAGCAAAGGGTTTTCTATTCCGGTAGTTGCCGAAACCTTAACAGCCGAAGGACAAATTAATACCGATTTAAAACCTGAAATAGGGGTGAACTATGAAATAGGTTTTAAAGGAAACTTTTTAGAAAGAAAACTTTATACGGAACTGATTTTTTATTCCACTCAAATTAGCAATTTATTAGTAGCACGCAGAGTTGCCGAAGATCAATATGTGGGAATTAATGCGGGAGAAAGTTTGCATCAGGGAATGGAATTTTTAGTGAATTATAAATTTAATCCTAATGCAAATATTCAACTGAATCCTTATTTTTCGGGAACCATCACTCATTTTAAATTTAAAGATTTTGTAGATAGAGACGTTGATTTTTCAGGAAAATTACTGCCGGCTGTGCCTAATGTACAATTGAATGCCGGATTGGATTTAGTAACAGCAATGGGTTTGAGTTTTACTATTTCTTATCGATATACAGGTAAAAGATATCTTGATGATGCTAATTCGAAAGAAACAAAAGGATACCAACTTCTTGATGCGAAAGCCAGCTATGTTTTTTATATTCTTAAAAAGTTAAAAATGGAAATGAATGCAGGAGTTCAAAATGTATTGAATGAGAAATATGCTGCGAGTGTATTGCCTAATGCTGTTGGTTTTGGAACTGTTCCGGCTCGTTATTATTATTCAGGAAATCCGGTGAATTATTATGGAGGTTTTAATACCGTTTATAGTTTTAACTAAGTTAACGGGCTATTTTGTTTTTGTATTCCTTGGGCGTGTTTCCGGTGTTCTTTTTGAATAGCTTATTGAAATTAGAAACGGTTTTGTATCCACATTCATAGGCTATTTCCGAAACACTCATATCGGTTTCTATAAGGTGTTTGCAGGCATTGGAAATACGTATTTCGTTCAGGTATTCAATAAAATTCTTTTTGGTTCTTGATTTGAACATTCTGCAAAAAGAAGTCGGTGTCAGATTGGCAATTTGAGCCACTTCATCCAGTGAAATCTCTTTTTTGTAATTGTCTTTTATGTATTGGTAAACATCGGAAAGACGGTCTTTTTTGAAATCATCGTTAGTGGGAGTATAGGCTTCGATGTTGATGATATCATAATCTGAATTTTCAGAAAGAAGCGATAAAATCTCGAACAGCCCCAGGATAACTTCAAAGTCTTTTTTGCTAACCAATTGTTCTAATTTTTCAGCAATCAGGCTATTTGTTTTTCCGGTTATGGAGAGTCCTTTTTTAGCTTTTTCAAACAGCGTATTGATTTTTTTGGCTTCTTTCATTTCGTAAAAAGCAGGACCGAAAATATCTTTGTTGAAATAGACTACAATGGCTTTAGCCTTGAGTTTATTGATGTTTTGATAATAGATTTCATCGTTTAACCAAACATGAGGAATGTCAGAACCAAGAAAAACCATATCTCCCGATTCAAAATTGTCAACAGAATTGCCTATAATTCGTTTGCCAAAACTTTCTTTTACATAAACCAATTCTAATTCGGGATGGGAATGAAAAGGTGCCTGAAAGAAAGATTCCTCTCTGGCATGCACAGAAATGGCACTATTTAGGTAAGACGATATTTTGGTTCTCTCTAGTTTCATCAGGCTTCAAAGATAAATAATAATTAGATAAGGATAAAATCGAATTATTATTTAGGGTTGTGGCACAGTACCTTTATTTTTTTATATTTTGCTATATAAAAATATCGTAATCAATTGATAGATAAAAAGGTACTGGATTTGTTGCTGTGGGAGAATTGAACCTGTATTTAAAAAATTACAACAAATTAAGTCTATTTTATCTCTTAAAAACGAGTTGTTTATTCATAAATTTGTCCTTTTAAAATAAAATATCAATTTTAATAATTTAATAACTACATAAAATGTTCTCATTAAAAGATAAAAAAGCAATCATAACAGGTGGTGGAAGCGGAATTGGAAAAGCCATTTCGGTATTATTTGCTAAACAAGGAGCTGAGGTTCACATTATAGAATTAACAGCTGAAAGTGCTCAAAATACTGTTGACGAAATTACAGCCGAAGGAGGAAAAGTGTTTGCTCATGCTTGTAATGTTGCTAAACATGACGAAGTAGTAGCTACTTTTGAAAAAATTGGTAATATTCATATTTTGGTTAACAATGCAGGAATTGCTCACGTAGGTAAAGTGGATACGACTCCTGAAGCTGATTTTGACAGAATTATGGATGTAAATGTAAAAGGAGTGTACAACTGTTTGTTTGCATCTATTCCACAATTCCGTAAGTCGGGCGGTGGTGCCATTGTTAATATGGCTTCTATTGCTTCGTGGGTTGGGATTTCAGATCGTTTTGCTTATTCAACTGCTAAAGGAGCGGTGATGTCTATGACATTGTCAGTTGCAAGAGATTATATCAACGAAAATATCCGTTGTAATTCGATTTCTCCTGCGCGTGTACATACACCGTTTGTGGATGGATTTATTGCTAAAAATTACCCTGGGAATGAGGCTGAAATATTCGAAAAATTATCAAAATCACAGCCTATAGGAAGAATGGGTAAACCGGAAGAAATTGCTACTCTTGCTTTGTTTTTAGCTAGTGAGGAAGCAGGTTTTATTACCGGTTCTGATTATCCTATTGATGGAGGATTTATCAAATTAAATAACTAAAAAAGGTACTAAGGTTCTAAGCTACTAAGTTTTTAAAAAAAGTGCAGTACCTTAGCAACTTAGAATTAAAAAAATAATAATAAAAAATATAGAGAAATGAAATTAATACGTTTTGGAGCAGAAGGCAGCGAAAAACCAGGGATTTTAATTGGAGAAAAGAGATATGATGTTTCTTCTATTGTAACTGATTATAACGAATCTTTTTTTGAGAATAATGGCTTAGAAAAATTAAAAGCGGCTATCGATGCTGGGACTTCTTTTCCGGAAGTTGGAGCTGATGTTCGTTTAGGTTCAGCTGTTGCCAGACCTTCAAAAATCATTTGCATTGGTTTAAATTATGTAGACCACTGTCATGAAACTGGTGCTCCAATCCCAACAGAACCGATTATTTTCTTTAAATCGACTACTTCTTTATGTGGGCCAAATGATAATGTAATTATCCCAAAAGGAAGTGAAAAAACAGACTGGGAAGTAGAATTGGCTTTTGTAGTTGGTAAAAAAGCAAGTTATGTTGAAGAAGCTGATGCTTTAGATTATGTAGCAGGATATGCTTTGTTGAATGATTATAGCGAAAGAGCTTTCCAAATCGAAATGGGCGGACAATGGGCTAAAGGTAAAGGTTGTGATACTTTTGCGCCACTTGGACCCTACTTAGCAACTCAGGATGAAATTGCCGATGTGAATAATTTAGGAATGTGGTTGTCTGTTAATGGTAAAAAATTCCAAAACAGTAACACTTCTAACTTAGTATTTAAAATTCCGTTTTTAGTACATTATTTAAGTCAGTTTATGACTTTGCTACCTGGCGATGTTATTAGTACAGGAACGCCTCCGGGAGTAGGTTTAGGTATCAAACCGGATCCTATTTATGTAAAAGCGGGTGATGTTATTGAATTAGGAATCGAAGGTTTAGGTTCAAGTAAACAAGTTGCCGTAGCTTATTCTAAATAAGTTTTAGTCAATAAATATTTAAAAAGGAGTATTGGATTTAAGATTCAATGCTCCTTTTTTTGTTCTTTTTTTAGAAATTCTCATCTATTCAAAAAGACTTTCTGTCTATTTCTTCAGGCAGATTGTCTATTAGATTATAATAAGGAATACTTTGTTCGGAGTTTTGATGCAAATTAAAAGATTTCAAAAACTTCATTCAACGTTTTTATTATGAAAAAGTATTACTGTTTCTTATTGTTACTTTTAGGTTTTTCAATTAAGATATTTGCACAAGGACCCATTCAAAATCCAACAGGAAAAATGCCAGCTCCGTCAAATGGAATTGTATACGGTAAAATAATTGATACCGATGGCAAAGCATTAAGCGATGTAACAGTTACATTAATGCAATCTAAAACAGATCCACAAACAAAAAAAGTCAAAGAAGTTTTAGTTGCCGTTAATATCACTAAAGCAAATGGAAATTTCAGATTCGAATCTTTGCCTGCATTTAATAAATATACTTTAAAAATTACAGCTATCGGATTTGAGGATTTAGATAAAAAATTCGCTTTTATTGATTTGCCGCCAAATTATGGCAGTGGAATGGGAGCTCCAAATGCTAATACAGCATCAGCTCCACCTTCAGGAAATGGAGGAGCGCCTAATTTTAAAATGCCTGATTTAGATAAGGATTTAGGAGATATTGCATTGGTTGTTAAAACAGAAGAATTAAAATCAGTAGTTGTTATTTCAGGTAAAAAAGGGCTTACTATGGATATTGACAAGAAAGTTTTTAATGTGGAGAAAAATTTAGTCAGCGTTGGTGGTACCGCTGCCGACTTAATGAAAAATGTCCCTTCGGTAAATGTTGACATTGATGGAAATGTAACTTTAAGAAATGCTACGCCTCAAATTTATATTGATGGTCGTCCAACAACTTTAACCTTAGACCAAATTCCGTCAGATGCTATTGAAAGCGTAGAGATTATAACGAATCCTTCTGCCAAATATGATGCTTCGGGAGGAAATGCAGGAATATTGAATTTGGTTTTAAAGAAAAACAAGAAGAATGGTTATAACGGTAATGTAACAGCCGGAGTTGATAAAAGAGGCGGATTGAACGGAGGCGCAGGTTTTAATTTGAGAGAAGACAAATTTAATATCTCTGTTAATACTTTTGGAAACCAATCTAAAAATGTAAATAAAGGAGATACGGAGATTCGGAATTTGGTAAGCTCACCGAATTTGTTGGTGGATCAAAACAGCAAAACCAAGATGGACGGAGGTTTTCTATTTGGTAAATTCGGAATTGACTATTTTTTGAATAACAGATTGACTTTGTCATTGGGAGCGATTAAAGTACATGGCGATATGAGTCCGAATGATTTTCTAAAAACAGATAGTTTGTATGATGGTGGTGCTCATGTGAGTTACAGTGAAAGAACAACAGCTAATAACAGAATTTTTAATGCTACCGGAGTAACCGGCGGATTCAAATATTTATTTAAAAAGGATGGCGAAGAACTTACCGGAGATTTTAATATTTTTTCGGGTGAAAATAAAACAAATACTTTATATAGCACCAATATTTTTGATGTTAATGGTGGCGTTCAGCAAGGAACAATCCTCCAAAATCTAGTAGGTAACGGAACAAATAAGTTTCAAACCATACAAACCGATTATGTAAATCCTATTGGAGAAAAAGGAAAAATTGAAGCGGGATTAAGAGTCCAAATGAAGGATATGGCCAATAGTCAGGAGAATTATATTTTTAATAATTCAACCAGTACTTATGATATTGTTCCGTCATCGAGTAGTAATTACAAGAATAAAGATAATGTTTATGCGGCTTACGCGACTTTTTCCAATTCAATCAACAACTTTGGATATAAGGTTGGTTTAAGAGCCGAAAGTTCCAATTATAAAGGAGAACTTACCGATACTAAGCAAACGTTTAGCAATAATTATCCCATCAGTTTATTTCCATCGGTATTTTTAAGTCAGAAATTAAATGATAGTGAAGATGTTCAGCTTAATTATTCCAGAAGAGTAAACAGACCTTTCTTTATGCAGGTAATTCCATTTATTGATTCAACAGATCCGTTAAACTGGAGCAGAGGAAACGCAGGCTTAAGGCCGGAATTCATTAATTCACTAGAAGCATCCTATTCTAAGAAATTCAAAGGAAATAATTCCTTATTAGTTTCTGTTTATTACAAAGGATCGAAAGATTTAATAACCCGATACATGGATACCATCACGGCGGATGGAGTGAAAAGACCATTGAGTACTTATGTTAATGCTAATTCAAGCAGAAGTGTTGGTGCTGAATTTACCGCTCAAAATACTTTTACTAAATGGTGGGATTCCAATACGAATTTGAATATTTATAATTCAAAAATTGATACTGATAATATAACCGGAAGCTCACAAGATGCCATTACCAGCTGGTTTTTAAAAATGAACAATAATTTTAAATTGCCGAAAAATTATAAAGTACAGCTTTCAGGAACTTATCAGTCTAAAACTAACTTACCTGTGAATCAGGGTGGAGGAGGAATGGGCGGTCCACAAAATAGCGGTTCACAAAGTTCGTCTCAGGGATATGTTAAATCGAATTATGGAGTAGATTTAGCCTTACAAAAAAGCTTCTTAAAAAATAATGCCGCAACTTTAACTTTAAGTGTTAATGATGTATTCAGGACAAGAAGCTACAGTCAATATTCAGAAAGTGACTTTTTTGTTCAAAATAGCTACAGGATTAATGATGCTCCAATGTTTAAATTGAATTTTAGTTATAAATTTGGACAAATGGATGCTTCAATATTGAAGAGAAAGAATATGAAAGGAGAATCAGAAGGAATGCAAGGCGCGATGCAGGGAGCCCAATAATAAGATCTGGTATTATAAAATAGAGAAAATGGATTTTTTGAAAAATAAGTTAGCGATAGTATTTTACCATTTGATGGTTTGGACGGTTTTATTTAGCTTTCCTTATTTACTGTCATCAGGGCAAAATCAGGCTATTCAGGCTGTTGTTGTTTTTTCCTGGGTTCCATTATCTTTTTATGTACTTATTTTTTATACCAACTATTTTGTATTTATTGAGCGTTTCCTTTTTGCAAAAAAGACAATTTTATTTCTGATTTCCAATGCTATTTTGATTGCCTTTTTTATATGGGTCAACAATCAGGTAAAAGATTATTTCTTTCATCATATCTTTATTCATAAAGACAAACATGACTCTTTTAAGCCATCCCGAAATTTATTTATTTACATTGATATTCTGTTTTTTATTGTTCCGGTGGTTTTTTCAATTGCTTTGAAAACCACCCAGCGATGGCTTAAAACAGAAACCGAACGCAAAGAAGCGGTCACAATTAAATTGGAATCAGAATTGCAGCATTTGAAATACCAGTTACAACCGCATTTCTTTTTTAATTCCCTCAATAATATTTATTCGTTAGTGGATGTTTCGCCGGAGCAGGCCAAGCAAACCATTCATAGTTTAAGTAAACTGATGCGTTATTTATTGTACCAAACCAATAATGATAAGGTAAGTTTGACCAATGAAATTCAATTTATTACAAATTATATTGAGTTAATGAAGTTGCGATTTACCGAAAATACTAAAATTGAATATGATTTTCCAACATTAAAAACAGATCTTCAGGTTGCTCCATTATTGTTTATTTCCCTGATAGAAAATGCTTTTAAACACGGAGTTTCGGCAAGTCAGGAAACGGAGATTGTTTTTAAAATGAGTGTTGACGAAAACCAGATTTCATTTAGCATAAAAAATCATAATTTCCCTAAAACCGATAGTGATAAAAGTGGTTCGGGAATTGGTTTACAAAATATGAAGAAAAGACTGCAATTGTTGTATCCCGGAAAACATCAGTTTTCCACCGCTGTAAATGATGGTTATTTTATAGTCAATCTTGTCTTAGAAATTTAACTTTTGTATTGAATTAAAAATCAAAATCCATGTCAGATAAAATCACTTGTTTAATTGTAGATGACGAACCGATGGCTTTGAACTTAGTGGAAAGCTATGTGGAAAAAACGCCTTTTTTACAGCTTTTAAAAAAATGCAATAGTGCAATTGAGGCTTTGGATTTTTTAAACGAAGAACGTGTCGATTTGATTTTTTTAGACATTCAAATGCCTGATTTAACCGGTTTAGAATTGGCTAAACTACTGCCTAAATCTACCCGAATTATTTTTACCACAGCTTTTGATCAGTATGCACTGGAAGGATTAAAAGCCGAGGCCATCGATTATTTGCTAAAACCATTTGATTATACCGAGTTTTTTACTGCTGTTACTAAAGCCAGAGATTGGTTTGCAATAACCAAAAAAGCCAAAAAAGAAAAAACCGATCAATTGGAATTTATATATGTAAAATCAGGATACAAACAACTCAAAATACAGTTGGATTCTGTTTTATATTTTGAAGGATTGAAAGATTATATCAAAATCTGGATAAAAAATGAGCCGCAGCCCATTCTGACTTTAATGAGTTTGAAAACTATGGAAGAAGAATTATCCCCTGATAAATTTATGCGTGTTCATCGTTCGTTTATTGTTTCCCTTAAAAATGTTGAGGAGGTAGAGCGAGGTCAAATTATAATTAACAAACAGCGCATCACAGTTTCAGAACAATATAAAGAGCCATTTTTGAATTATTTGTCTCAAAATTCATTGGAGTAAAAACGTCATTGCAAACCCGTTGGATGGAATTAGTTTTTAATAGCTTCTTATAAATAAAAAATGCTTCTCAATCGGGAAGCATTTTTTATTTAATTGAACCACAATCAGTTTTTCAGACTGTCAAAATGGATGATTTTGTTGTTTCTATATAAATAATCCATGGATTAGCACAAATTATCCATATTGAGCTTCTGTTTAGATTCTATTTTTGTATAGATAGTCTCGCTATTGACTATAATAAACCAAACCAACTAAAATTATGAATGCATTACAAACAGCAGATTACATTGTTTTTCTTATTTATTTTGTGATAGTCACGTCTTACGGGATGTATATTTACCGAAGCAAGAAAAATGCAGTTACCAGTTCAAATGATTATTTTTTAGCAGAAGGTTCGCTTACCTGGTGGGCCATTGGAGCCTCATTAATTGCTTCTAATATTTCGGCGGAGCATTTTATAGGGATGAGTGGTTCGGGCTTTGCATTAGGCTTAGCTATTTCTTCTTACGAATGGATGTCTGCCGCAACATTAATTATTGTAGCCGTATTTATTCTTCCGGTATATCTTAAAAACAAGATTTTTACGATGCCACAATTTTTGGCAAAACGATATAATGATACCGTAAGCGCTATTATGGCTGTGATTTGGTTGTTGATTTATGTGTTTGTCAATCTTACTTCGATTATTTATTTAGGTGCTTTGGCTATATCATCGATTGCCCCTGTTAGCTTTGAATTTTGTGTTATCGGATTGAGTTTGTTTTCGGTTATCGTTACTTTGGGAGGAATGAAAGTAATTGGATATACCGATATGTTTCAGGTAATTGTATTGATATTGGGAGGTTTGGTTACGACTTATTTGGCATTAACCTTACTTTCAGAACAATTTGGATTTGGGAAAGATATTTTTAAAGGACTGTCAATCATAGCTGATAAAGCACCTGGACATTTGCAAATGATATTTGATAAGTCGAATCCGCATTATAGAGAATTACCTGGAATGTCTGTAATTATAGGAGGGATGTTAATCAATAATTTGGCTTATTGGGGATGTAATCAGTATATTGTTCAAAGAGCTTTAGGGGCCGATTTAAAAACTGCCCGAAAAGGAATTTTGTTTGCTGCGTTCTTAAAATTATTAGTTCCGGTTATTGCAGTTTTGCCGGGTATTGCAATGTATGTAATGCATCAAAACGGAATGTTTCAGCACGAAATGCTGGATGCAGCGGGAGTTTTAAAACCGGATCGCGCTTATCCAACATTGATGAATTTATTGCCGGCAGGATTAAAAGGTATTGCTTTGGCTGCTTTAACAGCTGCAATTGTGGCATCTTTAGCGGGTAAAGCCAATAGTATTTCGACGATATTTTCGTTAGACATTTATAGAAAATATTTCGATAAAACGGCATCTGAAAAAAAATTGGTGCGTGTAGGAAGATTGGCTGTCGTAGTAGCGATGTTTATCGGAGCTCTTGTTGCTCCGTCATTAAAGACATTAGATCAGGCTTATCAGTTCATTCAGGAATATGTAGGTTTCTTTTCGCCGGGAGTTTTGGCTATCTTTTTATTGGGAATGTTTTGGAAAAAAACTACTGCTAACGCCGGGCTTGCCGGAGCATTGCTGACAGTGCCTATTGCTACGGTATTAAAGTTTTTGCCTGTATGGACAAACGGAGCTTTCCCTGATTTTCCTTTTTTAGACAGAATGACTATTGCTTTCTTTATGATTGTATTTATAATGGTAGGAGTTAGCCTTTTAAAACCGGAACCGGTAAAGCTACATGAAAAACACAAGATAGAAGTAGATACATCACTATTTAAAGTCTCTTCAGGGTTTATAATTGGGTCATTTATTATCTGTAGTGTATTAGTAGCATTGTACACTGTTTTTTGGTAATATTTTAAATTTATTTATCCCTTTTAAGAAGATTAAAAGGAAAAAAAAACTTGGATTAATAGTTAGTTTTTAGATTGGAAAAGGATTTTACTTTAAATAGTGAAATCCTTTTTTTTGTTTTTGAGATATTTACCTAATATTGGATTTAATTTTTGTATTTTTTACGGTATTCCCTTGGTGAGATCTCCATCTCTTTACTGAATGATTTCGAAAAATGATAGGGATCATAATAGCCCAGATGATAAGCAATTTCATTTATTTTCATGTTGCTAAATTGCAATAAGGAACAAGATTTTTGGATTTTTAATTTGTTTAAATATTCAATTGGGGTAAATGAAGTTTTTTCTAAAAATAAATTACGAAAATAAGAATCGGAATAGCCTACATGCTTTGCAATTTGGCTTAGGGTTAATTTGTTCGTTAAATTATCTCTCATAAATATAATACTCATCGGAATTGTATCCAGATCTGCAGTATCAATTGATTTAGTTCTTATAAACTGATCTATATATTTTATGCTGGATAAAAAATGTTTTAGGCAAATACTGGAATATTCCAGGTTATCCGCATAGAATCCCATTTCTAAATTTTGATATATTTCTTCAAACAGATCTAGCCGATTTGATATTCTTACATCATTTAAAGTTATTATTTTTTCAGGAACAGGCGAATATGATGAAGATTTTGTACCTCTAAAATGAATCCAATAAATACTCCAGGGATCGGAAACATCAGATTCATAAGAATGCGGTTTGTTTGCAGGAATGATTAAAATTTGGTTTTCTATAAGTTGAAATTGTTCATTTTCGATGGTTATGGTTCCTTTTCCTTTTTCGCAATAAATCAAAATATCTTCAAGTGCTCCTTTGGAACGTTTGCGAAAATGATTTTTTGCATTTGGATAATAACCAATATGAGTAACATAAAGTGATTGGGTTAGTTCGTTATTGGTTTGAAAATTCCGAATACTATAAGGAAGTACAATTGCTCTTTCTCCTTTAAATCCATCAGCGATATGTTCCATTTGGTTGAAATTTATATATTGTAGTAAATAAGTTAAAAAATACAGGTTTTTAAAATAGGATTGTTTGAGTGTGATTATTCTTTTTAATCTGTTGATTGTTTAAAAATGTGTTTTTAGAAATTAATATTCTTCAAAATTAGTTATTTAAGCGTGATTTAATATAAAAAAAACACTATAAAAAATATTATTGTAAAATACCTAATGCTGTTTTTTTGTTTAAAAGAAATGTTAGTGTTTTATTTAATAGTTGTTTTATACATCTTTTTATTTGTTTTTTGCATTTTTTGACTACCACTATACCTCTAAATTTGTCTTAATAATATAAATTTTAAAATCATGAGTAAAAACAATTCTTCTTATTTACTTTTCATTGCTTTAGTTTCTGCTTTGGGCGGACTGTTGTTTGGGTATGACTGGGTAGTTATTGGAGGTGCAAAGCCATTTTATGAAGTTTTTTTCAATATAACCAATTCGCCATACATGCAGGGTTGGGTAATGGGAAGTGCTATTTTAGGTTGCTTGTTGGGAGTAATGGTTTCAGGAAGTATGTCTGATAAATATGGTAGAAAACCTTTGATGGTTGTAGCTTCCATTTTATTCACATTGGCAGCAGTGGGAACAGGATTTGCAAATAGTATTGATCTGTTTATTGTTTGGAGAATAATTGGCGGAGTTGGTATTGGTATAGCGTCTAATCTTTCTCCAATGTATATAGCCGAAATAGCGCCGAGTGAATCAAGAGGCAAATTTGTTTCAATTAATCAATTGACAATAGTTGTTGGTATTTTGGCTGCCCAAATTGTCAATATGCTGTTAGCTGATCCTATTGTTGATGGTAGTATTGCAATGGATTCCTGGAATGTACAATGGGGCTGGAGGTATATGTTTTGGGCCGGAGGGATTCCTGCGATAGTTTTCTTTGCTTTAATATTAATAATTCCGGAAAGTCCACGATGGTTAGCCAGTCAATACAAATACGAAAAAGCAAAATCTATTTTCACCAAAATTGGAGGACTTCAATTTGCTACTGAACAAATTGAAGAATTGAAAACTACAGCCACTTCTGTAAAAGAAGCCGCTAGTTACAAAATGTTATTCGAAGGCAAAATGCCTAAAATTCTTTTGCTGGGTATTGTTATCGCTGCTTTTCAGCAATGGTGTGGTATTAATGTTGTTTTTAATTATGCTCAAGAGGTGTTTTCTGCTGCTGGTTATGGTGTTTCTGATATTCTGTTTAACATCGTTATTACAGGTTTGACTAACTTAATATTTACCTATGTTGGTATGCTGTTAGTTGATAAATTAGGAAGAAGAGCCCTAATGCTTTTTGGCGCTATGGGATTGGCATGTATTTATGCTCTTTTAGGTATCTGTTATTATTTTGCAGTAACAGGAGCTTCCGTTTTAATTCTTGTAATTCTTGCAATTGCCTGTTATGCCATGACACTGGCTCCTGTAACCTGGGTCGTTTTGTCAGAGATATTTCCTTTAAAAATCAGAGCAATGGCAATGGCTGTGAGTACCTTTTCACTTTGGATTGCTTGTTTTGTACTTACTTATACTTTCCCTTTATTAAATAGCAGTCTGGGATCTTATGGCACATTTTGGCTTTACGGAATAATTTGTTTGCTGGGATATCTTTTTTTACGAATTTATTTAGCAGAGACAAAAGGGAAATCATTGGAACAAATAGAATTAGAATTAACAAAATAAATAATTGCATAATACATTAAGATGGAAAAATTAATTTCAGTTCAACCAGATACAATTGAAGAAGGTAAAGTGAGTTCAACTTATCAAATGCCAGATACAGAAATAGCAGATGAACCTATTACGGCTTACTTGATTCAATCTACAGTAAATGAAGATGGAGTAGTTCGCGCTTGGGAAGAGGATATTATGCTGCCGACTTATGAAATTGGTGAAGAAGAAAAGAATCCAATATTTCTTGAAAAACGAGTGTACCAAGGAAGTTCCGGTTCAGTATATCCTTATCCTGTGGTTGAAAAAATATCCGATGTAAAGAAAGATAAATTATATCACGCCTTATTTGTAGAAAATAAATACATTAAAATAATGATTTTGCCAGAGTTAGGCGGTCGTATTCACATGGCTTATGATAAGGTAAAACAACGTCATTTTGTATATTATAATCAGGTAATTAAACCTGCTTTAGTTGGACTTACAGGACCTTGGATTTCTGGAGGAATTGAATTCAACTGGCCGCAACACCATCGTCCAAGTACTTTTTTGCCTACTGATTTTAGCATTGAAGAAAATCCAGATGGCAGTAAAACGGTTTGGTGTAATGAAGTGGAAAGAATGTTTAGAACTAAAGGAATGCAGGGATTCACTTTGCATCCTGATAAAGCTTATATCGAAATCAAAGTTAAAATTTATAACAGAACTGCTTTTCCTCAAACGTTTCTTTGGTGGGCGAATCCCGCAGTTGTTGTTAATGACGAATACAAGTCGGTTTTTCCACCGGATGTAAATTTTGTGTTTGACCATGGAAAACGTGACGTGTCTAATTTCCCAATAGCCACTGGAGAATATTACAAACAGGATTATTCAGCAGGTGTAGATATTTCGAAATACAAAAATATTCCTGTGCCTACATCTTATATGGCGGTGCATTCTAAATATAATTTTGTGGGTGGTTATGAAGATGGAGTACAAGCAGGTTTATTGCACGTTGCTAATCATCACGTTTCTCCAGGAAAAAAACAATGGACTTGGGGTAATGGCGATTTTGGACTGGCTTGGGACAGAAATCTAACCGATAAAGATGGCCCTTATATTGAATTAATGACGGGTGTTTTTACGGATAACCAACCTGATTTTTCCTGGCTACAAGCCTATGAAGAGAAATCCTGGGTGCAGTATTTTATGCCTTATGCGGAAGTGGGGTATGTAAAAAATGCAACCAAAGATGCCATAATCAATATTGAAGTAGATGGAGATAAAGCCGATTTAATTTTGTTTACCACCAGTCTTTTCGAAAATTTAAAATTAGAGTTAAAAGATGTTGAGGGGAATGTATTACACGAGGAAATTGTGACCATTTCGCCATACAATCCATATAAAAAGAATGTAATTATTGGCAATGTAGCATCAGAAAATTTAATTTTTACCATTTATACTCAAGACGGAAAAATCCTTGTTGACTATCAAGAGGAAAAACCGGAAATTAAACCGGCACCGGATCCTGCAAAAGCAGCTCTTGATCCTAAGGAAATTGCTTCGATCGAGCAATTGTTTTTAACAGGTTTGCATTTGGAGCAATACCGTCACGCTACTTATAATCCTTTAGATTATTATGAAGAAGCTTTAAGCAGAGATCCAAAGGATGTTCGTTGTAATAATGCTGTTGGTTTATTAATGCTAAGACGCGGACAATTTAAAAAAGCAGAAGCCTATTTTAGAACGGCTGTAGAAGTTTTGACCGAACGCAGTCCGAATCCTTATGATGGAGAACCGCATTATAATTTAGGTTTTTGCTTGAAAATTCAAGGGAAATTAGAGGAAGCTTATACGGCTCTTTTTAAATCGACTTGGAATGCCGCCTGGCAAGATGCTGCTTTTTTTGCTTTGGCACAAATTGATAGCATCAAAGGAGATTGGAAAGAAGCTTTAGAACGTATCGATTCTTGTTTGATACGCAATTGGCACAATCACAAAGCCCGCCAATTAAAAACTTCGATATTAAGAAAATTAGGAAGAACAGAAGAAGCTTTAGCATTAGCTAATGAATCGATTAAGATTGACCGTTTTAATATGGGATGTCGTTTTGAGAAATATTTGTTGACCAATGATAAAGCCGAATTGGATGAAATGAATACAATCATGCGTAAATGGTCGCATGCTTATATCGAATATGCATTGGATTTTGCCGGAGCAGGATTGTATGATGAAGCTATTCAGTTTTTAAAAGAATGTACGCAGGATGTTACAGCTGTTTATCCAATGGTTTTCTATACAATAGGTTATTTCGAATCGATGAAAGGAAATAAAAACGAAGCTATTGAATGGTACAAAAAAGCTTCAACATTATCTCCGGAAAAATGCTTTCCAAATAGAATTGAAGAGGTTAATATTTTGCAGGATGCTATTTTATTGAATCCGGATGATGCAAAAGCGCCTTTTTATTTAGGGAATTTTTGGTATGCGTTTCGTCAGTATGAAAATGCAATACAATGTTGGGAAAGTTCAGTAAAAATAGATAATCAGTTCCCAACAGTTTTAAGAAACCTGGCACTTGCTTATTATAATAAATTAGAAAATAAAGTTCGCGCACAGGAAGTTTTAGAGCAGGCATTTGAATTGGATACAACTGATTCCAGGATATTTATGGAATTGGATCAATTGTATAAAAAAACGGGAAAATCTCCAGAGGAAAGATTAAGCTTTTTTCAGCTGCATCTTAATCTGGTAGAGGAAAGAGATGATTTATGTATTGAACGTATTGGTTTGTATTGTCAAATTGGACAGTATGAAACTGCAAAAAATCTTATAGCTTCCCGAAAATTTCATCCTTGGGAAGGTGGTGAAGGTAAAGTAACAGGTTTATATACTTTATGCAGAGTAGAATTAGCTAAAAAAGCAATAGCCGAAAAACGTTTTGCTGATGCTATTCAATTGTTGAAAGAAACAGAAGTGTTTCCTCATAATTTAGGCGAAGGAAAATTGAAAAATGCCGAAGAAAACGAAGTGTTTTATTATAAAGGATTGGCTTATAGAGGGCTGGGTGACGAAGAAAATGCCAAAGCTAATTTTATGGAAGCGACATTGGGATCTCCGGAACCGGTTCAGGCTTTTTTCTATAACGATCAACAACCAGACAAGATTTTTTATCAAGGACTGGCTTGGCGCGAATTAGGTGATGAAGATAAAGCCCGCAGTCGTTTTAACAAGTTAGTGGCTCACGGTGAAAAGTATTTATTTGAAAAATGCCGTATTGATTATTTTGCTGTATCACTTCCGGATTTGGCTATTTGGGAAGATGATTTAAATATTCGCAATCAGGTACATTGTAATTATGTGATGGCATTAGGACATAGTGGTTTAGGAAACGAACAACTTTCAGAAAGCTTTTATCAAAAAGTAAAACAGTTGGATATCAATAAATACACTTTTAGAAAATAATATAAACCAACGTATTTCTGAAAAGCAATTTAAATTTTAATTATCAAAACATTCAAATGAAAAATATTTTATTGTTAATCGTTGTCTCATTTTCAATTTGTTCGTGGAGTCAATCCTTGGATAAAAAAGTAATTGATATTTCGGGTCAGTGGACGATACAATTAGACAGTACAGATATTGGGCTGCAACGCGGTTGGCAAAATACCACTTTTAAACAAGTGGTAAATTTGCCGGGAACAACCGATGATTTTGCTATGGGAGTTCCTAACAAATTGAAGCCAGCTTTGTCGAAACCACAGCTAAGTCATTTGACCGGAAAAAACAGTTATATCGGCGCTGCTTGGTACACTCGCGAAATATCCATTCCGAATGATTGGAAAGGAAAAGAATTGCTGTTGAAATTAGAACGTGTAATCTGGAAAACTAATGTTTGGGTAGACGGTAAAGAAGTTACCAAAGGGCAAAACAGTTTAGTTTCTCCTCATTATTTTGATTTAACACATTATTTAATTCCGGGTAAAAACCAAAGAATTACGGTAAGAGTAGATAACAGAAAACAGTTTGAAATTAGCTTGGATAATATGGCGCATGCTTATACTAATGAGACTCAAATTATTTGGAATGGTATTATTGGTAAAATGAATATTGAAGCCCTAGATCCAATTCATATTGCTAATGTAAAGGTGAATCCGGATATTGATTTGCATAAAATTAAAGTAGCTGTCACTTTTAATAATACTTCGAAAAAAAATCAAAAAGGAGAACTGAATGTTGTTGCGATTAATAAAAAAAGTAAAAAATCAGTTGCCGAAATCACAAAAAATGTTGCAATAACAACGGGTCAATCTGTCGTAGATTTTGACTATGAAATGGGTAAGGATGTAAAACTTTGGAGTGAATTTTCTCCTGAATTGTATGAATTAAAAGTTCAATTGAAAGCAAAAAAATCCCAGTCAGAAAAAGTAGTTGATTTTGGAATGCGAAAGTTTTCGAAAAATGGAACTGTTTTAACAAATAACAATAAAGCTGTTTTTTTAAGAGGAACTTTAGAATGCAATATTTTTCCACTAACGGGGCATCCGCCAATGGACAAAAAAGACTGGGAAAAAGTATTTAAGACTGCTAAAGAATGGGGATTGAATCATCTTCGTTTTCATTCCTGGTGTCCTCCCGAAGCGGCTTTTGAAGTGGCAGACGAAATGGGTTTTTATTTGCAGGTTGAGCTTCCTGTTTGGGTTTTGAATATTGGAAAAGATAAAAATGTAACCGACTTTTTATATGCTGAAGCACAACGAATGATTGATGAATATGGAAATCATCCTTCGTTTTGTTTGTGGTCTATGGGCAATGAATTGCAAGGAAATATGGCTCTTTTAACAGAAATGGTTAAAAATATCAAGGAAAAAGACAACAGACATTTATATACCAGTACTTCATTTACATTTGAAAAAGGACACGGAGCTTTACCCGAAGCAGAAGATGATTTTTTTATTACCCAATGGACAAACAATGGTTGGGTTCGTGGACAAGGCGTTTTTAATAGTGAATCTCCAACTTTTAATAAGGATTACAAAGTTGCTTTAAAAGACGTAACTGTACCTTTGATTACACACGAAATTGGTCAGTATTCTGTTTATCCTAAAATTGATGAAATTTCTAAATATACAGGTGTTTTAGAACCATTGAATTTTATATCTGTAAAAGAAGATCTGGAGAAAAAAGGCTTAATTAATAAAGCTGCTGATTTTACAAAATCATCAGGAAAATTAGCTGCAATTCTTTATAAAGAAGAAATTGAAAGAGCGATGAAAACAGCAGGAATCAGTGGATTTCAGTTGTTGGACTTACACGATTTTCCGGGGCAGGGAACAGCATTGGTAGGATTGCTGGATGCTTTTTGGGATAGTAAAGGTTTAATTTTAGCAGAAGAATTTAGACAATTTTCGTCGCCGGTTGTGCCTTTGCTTCGTTTTCCAAAAGCGACCTATACTAGCAATGAATCTTTTGTGGCGAGTTTAGAGGTGAGTAATTTTTCGGGAGATGTTTTAAATGATAAAGTTATAGAGTGGAGTATTATGGACGATACTTCTTTAATAGCATCAGGAACTGTAACTAAAACTATCAATTCAGGCTATAATCACGAATTATTTACAATTTCTGAAAGTCTTCAAGAAGTTAAAAAAGCCACTAAACTCACTTTAAAAGTAAGGATAAAAGATACGGATTATAAAAATCAATGGAATATTTGGGTTTATTCTGAACAACAAAAAATAGATTATAAAGATGTTGTTTATACAAGAAGTCTGGAAGAAGCGTACAAGTTATTGAAGCAAGGACGTAAAGTTTTGCTTAATCCTGATTGGAAAAAAATTAAAGGAATTGAAGGGAAATTTGTTCCTGTTTTCTGGAGTCCGGTTCATTTTCCAAAACAGGCAGGAACTATGGGAGTGCTTTGTGATCCAAAACACAAGGTTTTTGCTGATTTCCCAACAGATATGAATACCGATTGGCAATGGTGGGACTTAAATGTTAATTCAACAACTCTGATTGTTGACAGTATTAAAGGAGGAAGTCCTTTAGTCGAAATGATAGATAATTTTGCCAATAACCGTAAACTGGCATCGCTTTTTGAAGGCAGTATCGGTTCAGGAAAATTAGTAATAGCTTCTTTTGATTTGTCAAAAGATATAGAAAAACGTCCTGTTGCCAAACAGATGTTGATTTCGATCCTTAATTATATGAACAGTGATTTGTTTAAGCCTGCAACAATAATAAATCCGGATTCATTGAAACTGATTTTATCTGAAGAAAAAGATAAAATTTCTGAAACACCAACCAGTATTTATTAGAAAAACAGAATCGCATTATAGCATAAAATCCAAGTCAAAAATTTAGTTCAGTAGCAAATTTGTTACTGATAATTATTACGCTGTTACTACTGCTAATTTATCAAAAGATTAGCGCTGTAGTATGTCAGTACAGACTTCTTGTTGCCTAATTCGAACCAAAAAAACATCAAAATGGAAAAGTTATTTCGCTCAGCCCTGTTACTAATTTGTGTAGTATTTATGACTTCTTTCGATAGAAATGAAGAACAAACTATTCGAAAAATAATTGCTTTAAATGGAAATTGGAATTTTTCTGTTGATTCTTTATCGATAGGAGAATCGAATCATTGGGAAGTAAATGGATTGCCCCAAAATACCTTCAGAATTGTTAGCGTTCCTCATACTTGGAATGTTGAAAAAGGATTAGAAAATTATGCAGGAAACAGTTGGTATGAGCGTGAATTTGAAGTTGCTGAAAGCGATTTACAAAAAACAATTCGAATTCAGTTTGATGCGGTTTATCACGATGCCATTGTTTATGTTAATGGCAAGAAAGCAGGTGAGCATATTGGTTCAGGTTACAATCGTTTTTTTATTAATATTTCGCCTTTTGTTAAAAAAGGAAACAACAAGCTTACTGTTCGTGTCAATAATGCATTTTTAAGTAATAATATTCCGTTTTTAAAGAGTTATGATTGGGCTAATGATGGAGGGATTTATAGAAACGTATCTTTAGTAATTACGGAACCTCAAGCCGTAAAAAACATAAAAGTTGTTGGGACGCCAAATGGTCTTAAAGGTAAAGCAAACATTGATATTAGTTTTATTGATAACAGTAAAATAGATTTTTCGAAGCTGAAATTAATGGCTGTAATTACTGAGGAAAACCAAACTACAAATAAAGTTATTTTCAATTCTGAGTTGAAAGGTAAATTAGAAGAAACTGATTTTAAAACTTCTTTAGACTTTGATAAAATTAATCCTTGGCATTTTGATGCTCCAAATTTGTACAAACTGACTGTAAAGTTATTTGAAGACGGGAATTTAAAAGATGAATACACAACAGTATTTGGTTTTAGAAGCATAAAAGTTGAAAACAATCGATATGTTTTGAATGGGGAACCTATTCGTTTGATGGGAGTAGAATGGATGCCAGGTTCTAATATGGAACGTGGAATGGCTGAAACAACTGCTGATTTTGAAAGAAACCTCAAGCTGATGAAGAATGCCAATTGTGTTTTTACCCGTTTTCATTGGCAGCAAGACGAAGCTGTTTTTGATTGGTGTGATAGAAACGGAATTCTGGTTCAGGAAGAAATCCCTTTTTGGGGAGGAGCTACAATGATTAATGACAGTTTACTAGCATTAGGAAAAAAACATTTAGACGAAATGACTGAGAATCATTACAACCATCCTTCAATAATAAGTTGGGGGATAGGTAATGAATTAGAAAGCCATAATCCCGAGAATGTAAACAGACTAAAAACACTTTACAATGAAGCTAAAATAATAGATGCTTCAAGGCTGGTTAATTTTGTTTCTAATAAACTACACAAAGGAAAACCAATTCAAAAAGACTATGTTCCGGATGCTTCGGGCGAATTTGACATGTTGATGTTCAACGAATATTACAGCACCTGGTTTGGTAAAAGTCTGGATGTAATAAGCGGAGAATTGGATCGTATTTCGGCTGAATATCCTAATAAACCCATGACTATTTCAGAATGGGGATTATGTGAACCTGCTCATAAAGGAGGAGATCCGCGTCGAATAAAAGAAATGACAGAGCAATTAAAGATTTATAGCTCAAAAGACTATGTGGCTGGTGCTATTTATTTCTGCCTTAATGATTATCGTACTCACATGGGAGAAGATTTTACTTATGCTTATCCGCAAAGAGTTCATGGCGTTTGTGATATCTTTTTAAATCCAAAGCCTTCTTATTACACGTTAAAAAAAGAAAGTGCTCCGGTTATTATTAAATCGGTTGCCGTAAAAAATGGTACTGCAACTATTACGCTATTAGGCAAAACTGCTATCCCAAGTTACACTTTAAGAAATTATACAATTGTTTGTGGAAAAGAGAAAGTTACCATAAGCAAATTAGAACCAGGTCAGGAAAAAACTTTTAAAATCAAGTCTGCTGCTAATCATTTTTCAATTCTAAGACCCACTGGATTTGAGGTGATTAATTATCAGTTTTAGATAAAAAACTAAATAAATCATATTGGAAACTCCTGAAGTTTTGAATATGAAAATACAATTATAACTATTACTCACTATTTATTTTAACCAAACTTTATTTATTATGAAAAAACTAAAATTATTACAATTACTAATCCTATTTTCCGTCTTTGTAGGTTGTGAAAATAATGACCCGGCCTATCCAGCTTCGGATAATCCCGATATGAAATTAGCAACGAATGAAATATATGGAGGTCCAAATAGAAAATTTGAAATAAAAGCTGCATTAAATGATGACATAGGATTAAAAACGATTGAAATTAGAATTCCGGAATTGGATTTGATTAAAACGATTACGTTTCCTATAGATCCATTAACTACAGAATTTGATCTTAATTATAAATTTTTAGTACCTGCTGATAAAGCAATAACCGAAAAGTTTCAAATAGAATTGATACTTACGGATGTTTCTGAAAATGTAGTTACAAAAAATATTAGTCTAAGACTTGATGGGGATTTTGTCGCTCCAAAATTAACTAACATCAAGCCAGTAAATAACAGTGTTGTTTTTAAAACCAGCAATACTAAAGTGCCGGTTAGTTTCCACGTTGAAGATTATACAGGAATTGATAATGTAGTAGTTAGTTGTCCGGAATTAGGAATTAATGATGTTGTTACTGTAGGTGGTCTAAAATCATACGATTACAATAAAACATTTTCTATTCCTTCAGTTCTTAAATCGTATGATATTTCAATCACGGTTAAAGATAATTTTTTGACCCCAAATCAAGAAACAACTAAAGTGACTTTTACTGTTGCCGATGGATTGACCTCTATGTTTTTGACTGATTTACCAGTTGGTTCCAGTTTAACTAATGATGCCTTTGGTGTGCCAATGCTATTTCATAAGAAAGTTGGAAATGTTTTCACGTTTAAATATTATGCTGATTCCAATAATAAAAAAATATATTTCTTAGGACAAGATGCTTCTTTTGAACCCCATACTTTTGGATTATCAGCAACAGGGACATTACAAAATAGTATCACTTCTAATCCTATCGTTTTACCTACAAAAGGCTATTATGAAATTAGTGTTAACCCTATTGATTTAGTTTATACCGTAACGCCTTACACGCCAACTTCAACGCCAATTAATTTAAGCACAACTCCTATAACAATTTGTGGTAATGGTATTGTAAACGGTGGTTGGGATCCTAGTTCTACAGCTTTGGCATTATCTGCTGATCCGGCAAATCCATACCGATTGACAAGAGAAATTACATTAAACGGAACAGGTGTAGCTATGACTATTACCGGTAATGGTTGGTATCCTTTCTGGAGATTAGACAATTTTGCTGTAGCACCATACCTTGGTGGAGGTAACGCTACTTATAACGGTGTGGCTGCGGGTACTTATATATTCACACTTGATACAGAATTAGAGAGAACTACTTTGGTAAAAAAATAATTAAAAAATAAATTAAGATGAAATTAAAAACGATATGGTTTTTCACAATCCTTTTATTTAGTGCAATGTCCATTGGACAAACCACAATTAAGGGTACTGTGTCTGACTCAAAGAAAGAACCTCTTGTAGGTGTAAATGTTATTGTAAAAGGAACAAAGACAGGAACAGTTTCAGATGGTAATGGAAATTATTCTATTAATGTACCTAATAAGCAAGCAGAAATTGAATTTTCTTATCTCGGGTTTACTACTAAATTAGTTAAGGTAGGAACAAATACGACTATTAATGTGGTACTTGAAAGCTCTGATAACAAATTAGATGAGATTGTGGTTGTGGGTTTTGCTGCAATTAAGAAAAGTGATCTAACCAGTTCGATTGCCACGGTTAAAGGGAAAGAGTTAAAAACGATGACCGTAGGTAATGCTTCTGAATCTTTACAAGGAAAAGCAGCTGGTATACAGGTTGTAAACAGTGGAGGACCGGGTTCTGTACCTAAAGTTTTTATTCGAGGGATATCAACAATCAATTTAAGTACTGATCCGCTTTATGTTGTTGATGGTATACCAATGGGAACCAATATTAACTTTCTAAATACAAATGAAATAGAAAGTATGGAAATCTTAAAAGACGCATCTGCAAGTGCTATTTATGGTAGTAGAGCTTCTAATGGTGTTATTTTAATTACAACTAAAAGAGGTAAATCGGGAGCAATTAAATTTAATTTGGATACAAGTTATGGAGTTCAGTTAATGAAAAATCCATACAATATGGCTAATGCCGAAGAGTATGCAACTATATTTAATACAGCAGCAGTTCAATCAGGATTTCCTGCTGAGTTTGGTGATCCTGCCAGTTACAGAGGAAAATCAACTGACTGGTGGAATGCAGGTATTAAAGAAAGAGCTGCGGTTAGTAATATAAGCTTTGGATTGCAAGGTGGTACAGATACTCACACTTTTGCTGTAAGCTTAAATTTTTATAAACAAGATTCTTTTTATGAAAAAGGAGGATGGGAAAAATTTACTTCCCGTATCTCATCTGACTATAAATTTACTAAAAAAGTATCAGCAGGATTTTCATTGAATCCCAGATACGAATCATGGGGGAATCCCGGAAATTGGGCTGATTTTGACAGAATAGATCCTATTACACCTATTTACAAACCGGCAGATCAATTAACAGGAACGGAGAATGAATATAGTATTTATGCCAGATCTCCTACTTATGTTTGGAATCCTATTGCCGCTGTAAAACGATTCAATTCAGCGAATAAACAATACTCGCTTGCTTCAAACGGCTATGTTCAGCTAAGTCCTGTAAAAGGTTTGATTATACGTTCACAAGGTTCTTATGAGATAAACTCAACAATTTCAGATAATTTCAATCCTGATTTTATAATTGATGTAGCCCATGAAAGTTTATTGATTAATAATATTTCCCGTAGTACCAATTTGACCCGTTCATGGAGTTTACAAAATACGGCAACTTATAGCAATACTTTTGCTCAAAAGCATAATGTAAGTTTGATGGTTGGTAACACGGCAGAGGAGTTTAATGGAGCAAATTTATACGGAGCAAAATCAAAACTGCCTAATAATACTGATGAACTAAGAGAGATAAATGCAGGTACTTTAAATCCTCAAACTTCAGGTACTTCTTATACTAATTCAATTGTGTCTTACTTAAGTCGTTTGACTTACAATTTTGATAACAAATATTATTTAACAGCCACCTACAGACGAGATGGTTCTTCTAAATTTTTGGCTAATAATAAATGGGCTTCTTTCCCTTCTGCTTCCTTTGCGTGGAAAGCTTCTAACGAGAGTTTCATGTCGAAATATTCAGATGTTTTGAGCGATCTTAAATTTAGAGTAGGCTGGGGTAAAGTGGGGAATCAAAATTTACCGGCAAGTGTTTATTTATCTAAGTTAGGACAAAACTATTACACCTTTGGTGATCTTGTAGTAAATACAACCTATCCAAGTGCTGTTCCTAATAAAGACATTAAATGGGAAACCGTTGAGGATTTGAATACGGGTGTTGATTTTGGTTTTTTTCAAAATAAATTAACTGGTACAGTAGAGTTTTATACCAAAACGACTGAGAATATGTTGTTCCAAAAATCATATCCTAATTATAGTGGTTATCCAAATGATGCCCGAATTTGGTCTAATGTAGGTTCCATGACAGCTCAGGGTCTTGAATTTAGTTTGTCTTATAAAAACAAATTGGGAGAATTTAATTATGGTGCTAATTTGAATTTTACAAAATCTAATGTAAAAATGACCAAATTAAGTGTTGATAATGAGCAGTTATTTGGAAATGGAGAAAGAACATTGACGGTTGCAAACGATGAGCCGGGTTATTTCTATGGTTATAAAGCCGATGGATTGTTTCAGAATAATGTAGAATTGAATGCTCATACAAATAATAATGGCGATTTATTACAGCCTTATGCAAAAGCAGGTGATGTACGTTTTGTAGATGTAAATGGAGATGGTGTTCTTAATGCTGATGACAGAACTAAAATTGGTTCTCCTTGGGCAAAATATACGGTAGGTTTAAACTTAAATTGCTCTTATAAAAGATTTGATTTCATTGCTAATATCTATTCTAGTATCGGTAATGACATTGTAAATCAAAATAAAGATGAGCTTTATAATGCGGTATCGCGAACTAATAAAATTAGCGGTTTGTCTGATTTAGCTTGGCATGGCGAAGGTACTTCTAATTCAGTTCCGCGTTTGTCACAAACCGATAACAATCAAAATTTCTCAAAATTTTCATCCTACTATGTAGAAGACGGATCGTTTGCCCGTTTAAAGAATATTCAATTGGGATATACAATTGAAAACAAATTAGGGTTTGATAAAATTAGATGTTCTGTTTCAGGTCAAAATTTGTTGACCATAACAAAATATTCAGGAGTAGAACCTGAAGTTGGTGGAGACGTGCTTGGTTTTGGATTTGGAGGATGGAATTATCCGGTTCAAAAAACGGTTTTATTTGGCTTAAATCTAACATTTTAATTTAAAAATCATGAAAAAAATATTTTTATCAATCATAACCTTATGTATTATTTCAAGCTCTTGCAGTGATGAATTTATAGTGCATGATGAGAGAGGAACACAAACTCTCGACAATTATTTTTCGACCTCAGAAGAGTGTCAGACTTTTGTAAATGATTTATACAAAAGAGCATTTTTACACTACGATTGGTACCAATTGATTCCGGGCAGACTGGCAAATGAAACGGCTACAGATGATGCCTGGATGGGGAATACCGGACAAGATGCGTCCGGGTTTATTCCGGCAGCGCAATACCTGATGACCCCTAATAGAATGGGGTATCTTTCAGATTTGTTTAAAACACGTTATGAAAATATTGGAGCTTGTAATGTAGCCATACAAGGGATTGAAAAAGCTCCAATTAGTGATGCTTTAAAAAATCAATATTTAGGAGAATCATTATTTCTGCGTGCTTATAACTACTATGATTTAGTAAACAATTTTGGAGGAGTGCCTTTGGTATTAAGTCCATTAGGAACAGCTGATTTAAAATTAGAAAGAGCCACTAAAGAAGAAGTTTATGCCAGCATTGAAGCCGATCTTTTAAAAGCTGCCGATTTATTAAAACCTTCTTATACAGGTGCCGATAAAGGAAGAGTAACTAAATGGGCAAGTTATGCTTTACTGGCAAGGGTTTCTTTGTTTCAGGAGAAGTGGGAAAATGCTAAAAATTATTCCAATAAAGTAATTACTGAAGGAGGATTTACTTTAGAAAGTAACTTTTTGAATATTTGGAATGTAAACAATCATAATGGAGTAGAGACTATTTTAGAATCTCAAACCAGCAGTGATTCAAGTAAACAATTAGGAAACATCATGTCAACATTCACTGGAGCCAGAGGAGAATCAAAAGATAATTTTCCAAGTGCTAGTGCTGCCGATGTAATGGATGGCTGGGGCTGGTGTATACCAACAAGCGATTTGGAGAATGTGTATTTATCTGAAAATGATGTTATCCGTCGTCGTAGTACAATAACAAAAAGTGGTGATGCTGCTTATGGCGATGAGGTAAATAATCCAACTCATATTTGGGATTTAAAACAAAGTAAATCAGGACGTATCATACGTAAATATTATATCCCTATAGCAACCCGCCGTACACTGGTAAGTACTTATGGAAATGCACCTCTTAATGTACCGGTATTACGTTTGGCTGAGATGTATTTGACTCGTGCTGAAGCAAATTTTCATTTAGGTAATACAGTGTTAGCAATGGATGATGTAGATTTAATCCGTGCCCGTGTCAATCTTACTCCAAAGAAAGGTTTAGTTTCAGGGAATAATATCCTTAAAGCCATTTGGAAAGAACGTCGTATGGAATTAGCTTTTGAAGGTCTTCGATTGTTTGATATCCGACGCGAAATAGATCCTGATACGAATAAGCCTGTAATAGCAAGTCTTATGGGACCTTCGGGAAGTTTTGTACTTTACAATACTACTTTGTCAACGGATAAAAATGAAACTTCTAATTTAAAAGAACTTCAGGACAAAGGAATTCATTTTGATGTAAGTAAACATTTAGTTTGGCCTATACCGCAATCAGAAATTGACAGAAGTGGTGGTGTAATTAAACAAAATCCAAATTATTAATTATGACTAAATCATTAAAAATGTTAACAGGCTTGCTTTTTGCAAGCTTGTTAATTGTATGTTGTTCATCAGAAGTCAATTTAGAAGCCCCTCCAAAAATTTCTGATGTTAGGGAAATAAAAATAGATTTAAGTCAGGAGTTACAAACCATGGATGGTTTTGGAGCTTCTGATGCATGGCGAACTCAGATGGTAGGAAAGAATTGGCCACTTGAAAAAAGAAATGCCATTGCCGATTTACTTTTCAGTAAAGAATTTGATGCTTCGGGTAATCCAAAGGGTATTGGACTTTCAATATGGAGATTTTATTTGGGGGCCGGTAGTATGGAACAAGGTTCCAATAGTAACATTTCGGATGAATGGAGAAGGGCTGAATGTTTTCAAAAACCGGATGGAACTTACGATTGGACAAAACAATCAGGGCAAAGATGGTTTTTGCAGGCAGCCAAAAGTCGTGGAGTAGAGAAATTTTTAGCTTTTACCGTTAGTCCTCCGGTACAAATGACAATCAATGGAAAAGCTTTTTCTCCTCAAAAAGAGAATATGAACATCAAACCGGGAATGCTCACTAATTATGCCGATTTTTTGGTTGATTGTATTGATAATTTACAACGAAATGAAGGGATAACTTTTGATTATTTAAGTCCAATTAACGAACCTCAATGGGATTGGATGGCAGGAAATAATGGTCAGGCAAGTCAGGAAGGAACACCTGCAACGAATCAGGAAATGTATGATTTCACGAAGTTGTTATCCGATAAAATGAAGGCAAAATCATTAAATACCGAAATTGTTCTTGGCGAAGCTGCCCAGATTAATTATTTATATGAAAATGTTAATGGACAAAACAGAGACGATCAAATAAATGCTTTTTTTGGAACTACTTCAACAAATATAGCGCAACTTCCTAATGTGAGTAAAGTAATTTCAGGACATAGTTATTTTACTTCCTGGCCTGTAAATGATATGATTAGCTACCGCGAAAAATTAAATTCCAGAGTGAAACAAATGGGGAATTTAAAGTATTGGCAAACAGAATACTCTATATTGGAGAGTCCGGGTGCTGCTGAAATTCCGGGTGGTTCAGGAAATCAACGAGATCTGGGAATGAAAACGGCATTATTTGTAGCAAGAACAATTCATAATGATATTGCAGTTGCCAATGCTTCCTCATGGCAATGGTGGACCGCCCTTAGCCGCTATGATTATAAAGACGGATTGGTTTATTTAGATAATGGTGCCAATAATGGTTTGAGTACCAGCGTGGCCGCAGATGCTAATTATTGTAAAACAGATGGTTTTTATCATGATTCAAAATTGTTATGGGCTTTAGGTAATTATTCACTTTTTGTCCGTCCCGGAATGATCCGACTTCAAATCCCAAATCAAAATGCTAACTCGGCAGCTATCGATGTAATGTTAACTGCTTATAAAGACGTTTCCAAAAAGAAATTAGTAATAGTAGCGGTGAATTATAGCGATTCATCAAGATCTTATAAACTGAGTTTAAGTGGAATTACATTAAAAAACAATGAGTTAACACCTTATGTAACCGCAGAAAATTCAAATTTGAAAAAAGGAACTAATGTAAATGCAGATAAATTTGAAATTCCAGCCCGATCAATTGTTACTTATACCGCAACTTATAATTAATTTGGTTTTTTTGACACTTCTACCAAAGTGTGTTAGTTAATGTCAAGGCTTCGGTTTTATACCCGAAGCCTTTTTTATTCAGTTATAATTGAAGTTTTAAAAGTTGTTATAATCTGATTTTTCCGTTTTTTGATTGCTTCAAATAAAAGCTTAATTTTATAGAAATGCATTTTCTTATGTTTTTTGATTTTTATATTGAAATTGTAAAAATAATTAGTGTAATTATATAAAAGCTTTTCGGTTTTATAGTAATATCTTCACAAAGATATTTTTAAATAAAGATTTTATAAACAGAAAGAACAGCTGTTTTTATGGGATTTATAAACGCTGTGTATTTGATTTAGTTGGATATTTTATAAAATATTGATATACGCAAATGTTTTAGTTTAAATTGACTCTTGAAATATGGTATCTTCTAAATTGAAAAAAGCAGCTAAATTTTTTTTAAGGATCCTATTATTCTTCATTGCACTTTTTTTGCTAATTGTCATTGTATTGCAAATTCCCTTTGTACAAAATTTTGTCAAAGATCAGGCAGTTACTTATTTGGAAAAAAAGATAAAGACCAAGGTAGCAATTGGAACTATCGAAATAGGTTTGCCAAAAAAAGTTATTCTCCACGATTTTTATTTTGAAGATCAATCCAAAGATACTTTGCTGGCTGGCGAAACTTTAAAAATGGATATCAGTTTTTTTGAATTGTTCAATAATAAAGTTGAAATTAATTCGATTGATTTAGAAAAAATCACCGCAAATATTCAGCTAAGCAAGGATTCTATTTACAATTTCGATTACATTATTAAAGCTTTTGAAAGCTCGGATACTATTAAAAAGGATACTAAACCAATGGAGATTTCCTTTGAAAAAATCAATCTTGATGGGATTAAATTTACTTATAAAGATGCCGTTGCTAAAAATGATGTAGCTTTATTTATTCATCATTTTGATACGAATATTGATAAGATTGATTTGAAGAAACTAACGTTTGATATTCCCGAAATCAATTTAAAAGGACTGAAACTAAATGTAAATCAGGATCTTGTTGGAACCACAAAAAATGTGACTAAAAAGATTGAAGAAAAAGCGGAAACCAATATTGTAAAATTAAATCTGAAAGATATTAATCTTGAAGATATAGCCTTTAAATATAGAGACCTGCAAACCAATGTAGACACAAAAATTCAATTTAATAAATTACATACCACAGTAAAAAACATTGATTTAGAAAAGCAAATTATTGATTTAAATTCGATAGAATTAAACAAAACCAATGGTTCGCTTACGCTTCTAAAATCGGTTAAGGATACTGTAAAATCTGAAGAAAAAGATGCTACACTTCCCTGGGAAATTAATCTGGACGCAGTTTCGGTAACATCTTTAAACTTCAATTTTGATAATAACAATGCACAAAAAACTACTAGAGGAATTGATTACAATCATTTAGGATTAAGAGAGTTGTCATTCGACGGAAAATCAATTGCTATTAATGAAAATGCATATAGCGGGACTGTTAATTCATTTGCTTTTATGGAAAAAAGCGGTTTTCAGTTGGATCAATTAACAACCCAATTCAGCTATACTTCCAAAGGAGCTTCGTTGCAAAAATTGTATCTAAAAACACCTCAAACTATCTTACAGAATAATATTGCCGTAGCTTATCCTTCGTTGGAATCATTGGATAAGCATGTTGAAAATCTAGTGTTAGATGCTAATTTAAAAAACAGTAAAATAGCTTTCAAAGATGTTTTGTTACTTGCTCCACAATTGAACTCGAACCCCATTTTCAAGAATTATCCCAATGCAATTGTTCGTTTTAATGCAGCTTTTAATGGAAGATTCGATAATTTAAAAATAAACCGATTCAATGCTAATGGTCTTGGTAATACTAAAGTGAATATAAAGGGAACTATCAAAGGTTTGCCTAATGTTGACAAAAGTATTTTTGATGTTGTTATTTATAATTTTGAAAGTACATCAAAAGATATTTATGCTTTTATCCCAAAAAACACTATTCCTAATACAATTCAGCTGCCTGAAAAATTCAATGTAAAAGGGAATTTTAAAGGAAGTATGAATGCATTTAAGACGAATGCTGTACTAAAAACTTCTATTGGGAATGCTGTGGTTAAAGCGACTTTTGATCAAACCCGAAAAAATAATGAAAAATATATTGCTGATGCCACGGTAGAAAATTTTGATTTAGGCAAATTAATCAAAATCAATAAAATCGGAAAAATAACTGCTAATGCCACAGTAAACGGTAGAAGTTTTGATCCATCGACCGCAAATGCAAAACTGACTTCAAAAATACTAAGAGCACAGTTTAATGCCTATAATTACACAAACATAAACGTTAACGGCAATATTCATAACGGTTTTTTTAATGCCAATGCCAATGCTGCCGATCCTAATTTAAGTTTTGTTTTAGCCGCTAAAGGAGCTTCTAATCCTAAAAAACCAACATTAGATTTAAAATTAAATCTCGATATTATTGATTTAAATAAGTTGAATCTGCATGCTGGTCCATTAAAAATGAGAGGTGATGTTACCGCTAATTTTGACGATTTGAATCTGGATAATCTCAATGGTACAATCGATGCCAATAATTTTGTAATTGCTGTAGAAAAAGAGCAATTTTCATTAGATACGATAAGTCTTAAAGCAGTTTCTACTATTGAAAAAGATTCCATCATTTTAGAATCTCAGTTTATTAAAGGATTGGTATCAGGAAATTATAAGCTTTCTACTATTGGTGACCAATTAATCCATTCCGTTTCAAAATATTATCAAGTAAATAATGGTTCTGTTTTGAAGAAAGAAAATCAAAATATGGATTTTCAATTTGTTATTAAAGACCATGCTATTACCAGAAAAATACTTCCTGATATTCAGGAATTATCCGAAATAAAGATTGACGGAAAATACAATTCGGTGAATGATACCATCATCATAAATGCTTCGATTCCAAGATTAAATTATGCCAATAATGAAATTTCAAATGCAGTTTTAAAAGTCAACACTCAGGATAATGCTTTGCTTTATAATTTGTCATTAGGCACACTTAAAAACAGCCAGTTTGAAATTCCGAAATCATCATTAATTGGTAAAGTGGAAAATAATACTATTGATTATGAGTTAAAAACCATGGATTTAGAAAACAAGGAAAAATATGTAATTAATGGAAATTTAAAAGAGGTTTCAGGTGCATCGGTTATCCATCTTAATTCTGAAAAATTAGTTTTGAATTATGAAAATTGGAAAATCGATCCCGATAATTTTATTAAACTACAGAAAAATGGATTGTCAATTTCCCAATTTGAGCTTCAGAACAACCAACAATCGCTCGCTGTTCAATCTGAAAATCAGGTTCCAAATGCACCAATTGCAGTCGATTTTAAAAAATTTAAATTAGAAACCTTAACAAGTATAGCCAAATCTAATTTTGAAGTAGGAGGAGCAATAAATGGAAATGCTACCATTACAAACCTAAACCAAAATCCGTTTTTCATTGCTGATATAGCTGTTGAAAATTTTAGTGTTAAAAAAGATACAGTTGGGAATTTAGTGTTGAGAGTGGATAATAAAACGGCTAATTTGTACAATGCTAATGTTACATTATCCGGTTTAGACAATCAGTTGAATGTTAATGGAAATTATAATAGTAGCAATCAAAATTTAGATTTTATTGTGGATGTTGAAAAGCTTCAAATGAAGTCGGTACAAGTTTTTACATTCGAAAAATTAAAACAAAGCGAAGGTTATTTGAGCGGGAAATTAAATGTTCAGGGACAGGCTTTAAATCCAAATGTGAATGGGAATCTTAAATTTAATTCAGTTGCTTTTGTTGTGATTCCTTTAAATTCAAAATTCAAATTAGATAATGATAATATTACTTTTAATACTGATAAAATCATTTTTGATAACTTTAAACTTCAGGACGAGAAAGGAAATCCTTTAACCATTAACGGCACTATAGATGGTAAGGATTATACCAATTTAGGATTTGATTTGAAGCTTGTTGCCAAAAATTTCAGAGCGGTAAATTCAAAAGCCAAAGACAATCGTTTATTTTATGGAGAATTGTATCTGGATAACAATTTAGGGATTAAAGGAACTTTAAATAATCCTATTGTAGACGGAAGTGTTAAAATTAATGAAGATACCAAATTTACAGTTGTATTGCCTCAGGACGATCCTGCTATTGCCGACAGGGAAGGAATCGTTGAATTCATAGACCAGGATCAGCCTGTTTTGATTGCAGAGACTGATCCAACAAAAGAAATAACCCAGACTCAAATAAAAGGGATCAATGCTTCGGTAAATATTGTAATTGATAAAAAAGCAGAAATTTCCATAGTTATCGATGAAGGGAATGGGGATTATTTAAAATTGCAAGGTGATGCCGAATTAACCGGTGGAATCGACCCATCGGGAAAAACAACCTTAACAGGTAAATATGAGTTTACAGGCGGTACTTATGAAATGAATATTAATCTGATAAAAAGGAAATTTGAAATCCAGCCCGAAAGTTATATTTTATGGACTGGCGAACCTACAACGGCAAGTGTCAATATCACAGCGATTTATAAAGTTGATGCTTCGCCACTGGATTTAGTTGATGATCAATTGGCTGACATAAGTGCCGAAACAAGAAATACCTACAAACAACGAATTCCTTTTGAAACCTATTTAAAAATGAAAGGGGAATTGTTACAACCCGAAATTAGCTTTGACATTATTTTGCCGGAAGGAAATAATAGTGTTTCAACTGAAATTATCAATACTACGCAAGCCAAATTAGAACAAATCAGACGTGATGAAAATAGCTTGAATAAACAAGTATTTGCATTGTTGTTATTGAATCGTTTTATAGGGGATAATCCTTTTGAAAGTGAAGCAGGAGGTACCAGCGCGACTTATTTGGCAAAACAAAGTGTGAGTAAAATTTTGTCACAACAACTTAATAATCTGGCCGGTGATTTAATAAAGGGTTTTGAAGTGGATTTTGATCTTCAGGCTATAGAAGATTATACTTCGGGAGAGCGAAAAGAAAGAACCGATTTGAATGTGGGACTTTCGAAGAAACTATTAAATGACCGCTTAAAAGTTACTGTCGGCAGCAGTTTTGGTGTAGAAGGAGCTGAACAGGAAAACAGACAAGCCAATAATATAGCCGGAGATGTTAGTGTTGATTATTTAATTACAAAAGACGGCCGATATAAATTTAGGGCTTACAGAAAAAATAATTATCAGGTGGCATTGCAAGGTCAGGTTATTGAAACAGGTGTAGCTTTTATAATCACGATGGACTATAATAAATTCAGAGAGTTATTTCATAGCAGAGGAAAAGCTTATAGACAAAAACAAACAAAAAATGAGAATCAATAATTATATAACGTTAGTTTTTTCAATAAGCCTGCTTCTGGGCTGTAGCGGTACGAGTAAAATTCCCAAAGGCGATTTATTATTTGTAGGGCATACTATTAACATAAAAAAAGGTGAAGAGTCTAAAAAAATCAGAAAAAAAATAAAATCAGATCTGGATGATGTAATGCGTCCCAAACCCAACCAATCGATTTTAGGAATGCGTCCGGGTATTTTTTTCTATAATCTGGCTGGTGATGTTAAGAAGGAAAAAGGTTTCAGGCATTGGCTTAAATATAAGTTAGGCGAAGAACCTGTTTTAATGAGCAAAGTCGATTTGAATTACAATCAAAAAGTAATTCAAAACTATGTGGAAAATAGAGGGTTTTTTAATGCAAAAACAAATGCGGATTCCATTAAAAAAGGCAAAAAAGCAAAGGCTATTTACGATATTGAATTAAAGAATCAATATAAAATTAAATCGGTTGTTTTTCCAAAGGATTCTATTGTTTTGGCAAAAGAAATAAACCTACTGGAAAAAAATAGTCTTTTAGAAGTAGGCAAAGCTTACGATTTGGACAATATTAAAAATGAGCGTATACGTATCGATACCAAATTAAAAGAGCGTGGTTTTTATTATTTTAATGAAGATTATCTTTTAGTTCAGGTAGATAGTACAGTGGCTAATAATCAGGTAGATTTACTTTTAAAAATCAAAAAGACTATTCCTGAAAAAGCTAAAAATCAATATAAAATCAATAATATTTATGTGTATCCCAGTTTTAACTTAAAAAGAGATACTGTTGCTAAACGAAAAATGGATACTATTCATTACAATGATATTACGGTGATTGACAATAAGGTTGTTTTTAAGCCTTATATATTTGAAAAAATATTATTGTTTAACAAAGGGGATTTTTACAACAGAACCACCCATAATTTATCGTTAAACCGATTGGTTACGCTGGGAACTTTCAAGTTTGTTAAAAATGAATTTAAAGAAAGTAAAACAGTTCCAAATCAATTAGACGCTTATTACTTTTTAACTCCGTTAACTAAAAAATCGATACAAGTAGAGGCATTGGCTAAAACCAATTCGGCTAATTATTCGGGAACCGAATTAAATATCAACTGGAGTAACCGAAATTTATTTAAAGGGGCTGAACTATTAAAAATAACTGCATTTGGTGGTATGGAAGTTCAGGTTTCGGGACAAAATAAAGGCTTTAATGTGTATCGTTTTGGGGGTGAAGCCAGTTTGGTTTGGCCGCGATTTATTTCTCCTTTTGAAATGACTTCCGGTAGTGCTTATGCGCCTAAAACAAAGGCGTCTATAAGTTATGAATACCAATTACGAACTCAACTTTATTCGTTAAAAACCTTTAATAGTTCGTTTGGTTATTTATGGAAAGAAAATGAAAAAAAAGAGCACAATTTGAGTTTGCTTAATATAGCTTATGCTTCTCCTAATAATGTTTCTGAATTGTATCAATCCCAAATTGCCGAAAATCCTTCTTTGCAAAAAGTGATTGACAAGCAATTGATTTTTGGTTCAACTTACAGCTATACCTACACTAACACTATGTTGAAAAACATAAGAAACAACATTTATTTTAAAGCGGGAATCGATTTGTCGGGTAATTCAATGGCATTGTTGATGGGGGCCAATGATTATAATAATCCTAAAAGTATATTTGGAGTTCCGTTTAGCCAATATTCAAAATTAGAACTGGAATTTCGTCATTATTACAATTTCAGTAGTGAAACCAGACTTGCTAGCCGAATCATTATAGGTGCCGGAATTCCTTATGGAAACTCTAAAGAACTGCCTTTTATCAAACAATTTTTTATTGGTGGAACCAGTAGTATCAGGGCATTTAGAGCAAGGTCTATTGGTCCCGGAACTTTTAATGGTAATGATGTCACCAACTCATTTTTACCGGATCAATCAGGTGATTTAAAGTTAGAGTTTAGTACCGAATTGCGAGCCCAGCTGTACAAATTAGTAAAAGGAGCCGTTTTTGTTGATGCGGGTAATATATGGCTATTGAATGAAACTACTGAAAAGCCAGGAGCTCAGTTTACAGGGCAATTTTTAAATCAATTAGCTGTAGGAACCGGGGTAGGTTTGCGTTTTGATTTTAATTTTTTGGTATTGAGAACTGATTTGGCATTTCCATTACGAAAACCTTATCTGCCAAAAGGAAGTCAATGGGTTATTGACGATATAAATTTTGGTAGCGGTTCCTGGCGAAAAGAAAATTTAGTATTTAATCTGGCTATTGGTTATCCATTTTAATCCTTGTTATTATATAATAAAAACCTAAAATATTATAAGTAAAATACTGTAAAAGAGCAATAACTTTATTTAATATCTTAAAAATAAAGTTATGCCTAAACAGCTACATAAATCGGATGGTGTTTCTTTAAATTTTACTTTAAGTCATGTTAAAGAGCAGTATGCTGCTTTTTTTATAGATATGGCAAATGCTACCGAGTATTTAAAAACGGTATTTAAAAATTTCGCTACAAAGAAATTCGAATTTCAGGAATTTTTAAAACAATGTTATCAAATAGGTAATAAATCCGTAAGCTTAATTTCAGTTACAGGTGTTATTATTGGTTTAGTGCTTACTATTCAATCCCGACCTCCATTGGTTCAATTTGGTGCAGTAGCCATGCTGCCAGGTATGGTGGCTGTTTCTATCATTAGAGAAATGGGACCTGTAATTACGGCGTTGATATGTGCCGGAAAAATAGGTTCGAGTATGGGAGCCGAATTAGGTTCTATGCGGGTAAGTGAACAAATAGACGCAATGGAAGTCTCTAATACCTATCCAATAAATTTTTTAATTATCCCTAGAGTTTTTGCGGCAATTGTAATGATACCGTTATTAACGTTGTATGCTGATGCTATTGGAATTTTGGGCAGTTGGTTAGGGATTAACATCAAAGATACCATGAGTTTAAGGTATTTTATCAATCAGGCTTTCCTTAGTGTAGATTTTCAGGATGTTATTCCTGCTGTGATTAAATCATTCTTTTTTGGAGCTGTTATTGGTTTGGTAGGATGTTATAAAGGTTATAATGCAGGCCGCGGGACTGAAAGTGTTGGGGTTGCAGCTAATTCGGCTGTAGTAACTGCATCGTTATTATTGATTATTGTAGACTTAATTGCTGTACAAATAACCGATTTATTGTAATGGAAAAAGAAGCAAATAATGTAGTTATTGATATTAAGAACCTTAAAAAAAGTTTTGGAGATTTAATGGTTCTTGATGGAATTACATTGCAGCTTCACGAAAAAGAAAATTTGGTAATATTAGGAAAATCAGGATCCGGAAAATCGGTTTTAATAAAATGTATTGTGAGCCTTTTACAACATGACAAAGGCAGTATTACGGTTGGAAAGCATGAATTGACCGATATTAGTGAAGAAGATTTAATAAAAGTACGCAGAAAAATAGGTTTTCTTTTTCAGGGGGCAGCGCTATATGATTCTATGACGGTAGGAGAAAATCTGACTTTTGCTCTTTCGAGGCTAAAGGAAAAATTTTCGAAACAGGAAATAAAAGATAAAATTACCGAAGCCTTAGAAAATGTGGGTTTACCCGACGCTATTGATAAAATGCCTTCTGAATTATCAGGGGGAATGAAAAAAAGAATTGGTTTAGCAAGAACATTAGTTATCCATCCTGATATTATTTTATATGATGAACCCACTACAGGTTTGGATCCCATAACTTCTAATGAGATAAGTAATTTAATAAACGAGACCAAAGCTAAATTTAATAATTCATCAATAATTATCACGCACGATATTAACTGTGTCAAAATAGTAGCAGACCGAATTGTAATGATTAAAGATGGAAAGGTTTATAAAGATGGAAAGTTAGAGGAATTCATCAACGATAAGGATGATTATATACAATCATTTTTTAAATAGGGAATTATGAAAACAAGTAGCCGCTCATACAAAATAAAACTTGGGATTTTTGTAACATTAGGAATAGCTATATTATTTCTGATTATCTTTTTCATAGGAACTAATCAAAACTTATTTAGCTCAAAATTTAAAATTTACACTAATTTTCGTAATGTGAGCGGATTGCAAGTGGGAGGTCAGGTTCGTTTTTTGGGTATTTCGGTAGGAACTATTCAAAATATTGTAATCATTAATGATTCTACAGTAAATGTGGAGGCCGTGATGGATAGAGATGTTAAAAAATTTATTAAAGTAGATAGTAAAGCCTCAATTGCTTCCGAAGGTGTTATAGGAAGCAAGATATTGGTAATCTCACAAGGAAGTACTAAATTAGATGAAGTTAAAGACGGGGGAACTATCCGCTCATTTGAACCAGTAGAATTTGACGACATATTAGGTTCAATTAAAGTGACCACTAAAAATGCAGAGTTTATTACCAGGGAGTTAGCTCTTTTATTCAATAACATTAATCATGGACAAGGGACTATCGGGAAACTGATGACTGATAAGAATATGGCTAAAGACCTCGATAAAACGATGGAAAATTTAAGACAAAGTTCCAAAGGTTTAAAAGAAAATATGGAAGCGGCTAAACATAACTTTTTACTGAGAGGTTATTTTAAAAAACAGGAAAAGGAAAAAGAGGAAGCAAAAGCGAAGCTGGAAAAAGAAACGAAAAAAAAGGAGAAAGAAGCAAGAAAAAAGGCTGAAGAAGTAAAAAAATAATAAGGAAATAATTTATTCGGAGTTTTTAAAATCCCAAAAAATGAATACAATAAATCCAAAAATAATTCGCCAGGTTTTTACTCTTTTATTAATTGTATTAATGGGAGGATTAATCTTTAGAGAAATGATTCCTTATTTTTCAGGCGTATTGGGAGCCATAACATTGTATGTACTGTTAAAAAACAGCATGACAAAAATGGTCAATAAAGGCTGGAATCCTAATCTGGCCGCAGGATCTCTGATGCTTTTGTCTTTTATATGCATTTTACTTCCTTTTGCAGGTGCTTTTTATATGTTGGCTGATAAAATAGGGCAGGCTTCTCATGACTCAGAAAAATTTATACGAATCGTTAAAACGCAGCTCAATGAGTGGGAACATTCTTTAGGCTTTAGCATCACAGACCAAATTGACTCAGCTTCGATTTCCAGTGAGCTAACCCATAATATTAGCGGTATTTTAGGAAGTACTTTTAATACTCTTATTGCAGTTGCAATAATGTATTTTTTTCTGTTTTATATGCTCAAAAACCGTGAGCAACTTCATAAAGTTTTGATAGAATATATACCGATAAGAAATGAAAACCTTGAAACTGTAGGTGCTACAGTGGATGAAATGGTATATACTAATTCATTAGGTATTCCTTTGGTAGCCGTTGCTCAAGGAGTTGTTGCCTTAATAGGTTTTTTGATATTTGGTATCGAAAGTCCTTTATTTTGGGGAGTAGTGGTAGTTATTGGTTCCATGATTCCTCTTATTGGGAGTTTACTGGGAACGATTCCGGTTTTTATATTAGCATTATCTAATGGAGATACTTTTCAGGCATGGGGTGTTTTATCGTATGGCATATTAGTAGTAGGAAGTGCCGATAATCTTTTTCGTCTTTATGCATTAAAAAAAATGGATAATGTCCACCCTTTAATTACACTTATGGGGGTTATAATAGGAATTCCGTTGTTTGGTTTTATAGGTCTGGTTTTTGGACCTTTATTAATTAGTTTATTCTTATTGGTAGTGCGTATTTACAAGCAGGAATATACCATTGAATAGAAATTCGGGATAGTTCTTTACTGGGTTTTTGACCTGATAATGGAAATTGTATAAGTTTTCCAAAATATCTTATAAAGAACTAAATAGTAATGAATTGCATCTTTGTTATATAGAAATGATACAATTAAATTATTATGGAAAGTAAAATCGAATTATTTATTGCTCATTTATTTGTGATGGTATATATGGCTATCCAGCGTTTTAGTCCATTTTATAATTTATTTTTTTATTAAAAATTATAATAACAAATTCCGGATAGTAAATTTTAAAAAATAAAAAATAACAATTTAAAAAAAAGAAAGATGAAAACAGCTAAAATAATTATCAGTGTATTAGGAGGAGTTGCAGTAGGTGCTGCTTTAGGAGTATTGTTTGCTCCTGATAAAGGTGCAAATACCAGAAAAAAAATTGCAGAAAAAGGAAATGATACTAAAAATACCATTAAGAATAGTGTGAATGATTTTTTAGAAAATTTTTCAGAAAAATGCGATTCTATGTTAAACAAAGTCGAAGTGTTAGTCAATGAAGGGTTAAGCAAAGCTGAGGAATTTGCAGATAAAACTAAAGACGATTTTAGTGATGTTAAGAATCAAATTAAATAAAAAATTAAAATGGACACAATTATAACTAACATAGATTTACTATATAAAAAAGCTAAAGATTATGCAGATATTAATATTGAATTAATTAAACTAAATTCAATTGATAAAATTGCCGATGTGCTATCTTCTTTAGTGTCAAGGATAGTACTGTTTATGTTTATTGTAATGTTTGTTTTGCTCTTAAACATTGCATTAAGCTTGTATTTAGGAGAGCTTTTAGGTAAGACTTATTTAGGCTACTTAGTCGTAGCCGTTATTTATCTTTTATTAATCATCATCATTAATGCTAATAAAGATAGAATAATAAAAATCCCGATAACCAATTTGGTTATTGCCAAATTATTAAAATCAAAATCTACGTCAAACGGTTCTAAAATTAAAGAAGATGGCATCCTATAAAGATCAAAATACATTATTAGACCAGGCGATTGCTCGTTTAGAAATGGAAAGAGATAGTAAATTTGAAGAGTTAAAAGATCAAATGGCTATTACTTTTCAAAGTGTGAAACCTGTTAATGTACTAAAAGGAACCTTAGAAGATTTAAAGCATTTTCCCGAAGTAAAATCTCATGTCACACAACTTATTACAAGTCTTTTGGGAGGTTATTTGTCTAAAAAAATATTGGTTGGAAAATCCCCATCCACTTTCAAAAAAATCTTAGGCTATCTTTTACAATATGGCGTAACCAATTTTATTTCAAAAAAAGTAAATACTAATTCATAGACTATGGCAAAGGCAACCAGGATTTTTGTTCTGTTTTGATTATGGCTTTGATTTGTAAACTGAGTTTCATTTTTGAATTCCTATATTTCGAATAATATATTGTAGTTAAGTGTTAACTTATAATTCATTTTTTTTCCATTATACTTTTATTAAAGTATAAAGTGCCTCAATAGCTTTTAAACTGTATTTTTGTAATAAAACCGATAAATAAGATTGCAACAATCGTTTAGAGCAATTTTTTTAAACTTTATAAAATTATGATTTCGATTACAGCTATTATCAAAAGCAAAAAAGAAAATACTGAAGTGGTTAAAGAGATGGTTCATAATCTGGTTAGCAACACCAGAAAGGAAGCAGCCTGTATTCGTTATGATTTGCATTATACCGAAAATGTGTTCATTATTTGGGAAGAATGGACTGATCAGGCAGGACTTGATATACACAATAGCCAACTTTATTTGCTGGATTTTATAGCTAAAAGCGAAACCTTATTGGCTACACCTATTCAGGTTTATAAAACCACTCAGGTTTTGTAAAATAGTTAGAAAGACACTATTTTTATTGTAGTGTATTTATTTGATTTATTTTACCTTTATAAACTTTACATTACATTTTTATATAATGAATAATAAAGTTTTTCCCATTCCGCTAAACGAATCTGAACGTTTAGCAGCTTTAAGGCGTTATAATATACTTGATACATTGCCCGATCATGCTTTTGATGATGCAACAAGACTCGTTTCTTATATATGTGGTGTGCCCATTGCCCATATTTCGTTCATAGATGAGAGCAGACAATGGTTTAAATCTGAAATAGGAATTGGTGTATCGGAAGTGCCACGCGAAATTTCTTTTTGCCAGTATACTATCATGGAATCGAAATTAGTAGAAATAAATGATACCCTTTTGAACGAACGTTTAAAAGATGATCCTAATGTTACTGGTGGTTTTAAAATCAGGTTTTATGCAGGTATTCCACTTACAACACCTGACGGGTATAACATTGGTACCTTGTGCGCCATAGATCATGTTACGAAAGAATTGAATGAAAACCAGCGTAATGCCCTTTCAATTGTTGCAAAACACGTAATTAACCAATTAGAATTAACAACAAAAAATATTGAATTAGACGCTCAGAAAAAAATTGCTGAGCGAGCGGTATTGGCTAAAGACAGTTTTTTGGCCAATATGAGTCATGAAATCAGGACGCCATTGAATGCGATAATTGGTTTTACAGACCTTCTTGCTCAAACTACATTAGATAATATTCAGTATGATTATGTAGATAATGTACAGATAGCCGGAGAAAATCTGCTTTTGATAGTGAATGATATTCTGGATCTTTCTAAAATTGAATCAGGAAATTTGGTCATTGACACAGAACCGTTTAATTTAAAAAAAACACTAAAGCACGTCTATAATTTATTGAAAGTTAAGGTTCCAAAAGAGGTTGAATTCAATCTTTTTTTAGATGCCGATATGCCTGAAACTGTAATTGGTGATCAGGGAAGACTCAACCAAATATTGGTAAACCTTACAGCTAATGCCCTTAAATTTACTGAAGAAGGTGAAGTAACTGTTTCAGTAAAAAAAGTAGATGAAACTGCCGATAATTATTCACTTAGGTTTTCCGTAAAAGATACAGGAATAGGTATACCTGAGGAAAAACTTAAAACCATCTTTGAACGATTTACCCAGGCTGAAGAAAGCACTACCAGAAGATTTGGAGGTACCGGGCTTGGGCTTAGTATAGTAAAACAGCTTGTTGAGTTACATAACGCCGAGATTCATGTAAAAAGTAAACAGGGCAGAGGTTCAGAATTTTTCTTTGTACTTACTTATAAAAAAGCAAATAATACCGAAGGAGCAATTAAAAAATTATCGGAAAATAATCTGGGTAAACTTAAGATCTTGCTGTGCGAAGACAATATTTTAAACCAGAAACTGGCAAGGAGTGTTATTCAGAACTTTGGTTTTGAATTAGATATTGCCGATAATGGTCAAGAAGGCATTGATTTTTTATCTAAAAATAAATATGATTTGGTACTAATGGATCTTCAGATGCCTGTAAAAGACGGTTATCAGACTACTGCATATATCAGAGACGAAATGAATTCAAATATTCCTATTATCGCTATGACGGCACATTCGCTTCCCGGAGAGCAGGAGCGTTGTTACAAAGCCGGGATGAATGGATATGTTCCAAAACCTTTTAAACAGCCGGTACTTTTAAAAACGATAAAATCAGTGATAAATAAGGGAGAGAAATTAGAACAGAATAGAAAAATAGATTTCTCTCTTTTAGACGAAATGGGCTGTGGAAATTCCGACTTTCGAAAAGAGATGATAGCACTTTTTATAGAAAGAGTTCCAAATGAAATAATTCAGTTGCTGGAAGCGTATAATAATAATGACAATGATGAGGTAAAAAAACTGGCTCATAATATGAAATCCAGTATTGATCTTTTCATGCTGGAAGACCTTAGCAATTGCTTATCTGTTATTGAAATTGAAGCCAAAGCCGGACAATTTACAACAGAAACTATAGCCAAAATAAATAGCTTAGATTCTGAAATAGCCGAAATAGTAAAAGTTTTAAAAGAGCTATGATAAACGGGAAATATGCCATAGCTTTACACTATATTTTGATGTTACCAATTAAGTTTGCCCCCAAATATTTAACCTATGAGAATAATCTTATCTGAAGATAATGATATCCTACGCAAATCATTGTCTTTTTTCTTAGAATCTAAAGGATTTACCGTAGATCAGTTTGCTGACGGTAAAGATGCACTTAAAGCTATTGAAAACAATAGCTATGACCTTATCCTGACAGATATCAATATGCCAGGTATAAGCGGAATGGAAATTACACAGCATGTAAGACAAAAGATCGGATCTGATATTCCAATAATTATATTTACTTCTTCGGGTGTAGAACAAACCGAACTAGATTCTTTTGATATAGGTGCCAACGAATTTATGGCCAAGCCTGTGAGTCCGGCTGTTCTTTTAGTGAGAATTAATAAGTTACTAAGCACACGAGTTTAATAAAGTTTTTATACTATTCAACTTTTCCTCTTTTTATAAAGAAGGAAAGGGAGAATTGTAATAGTATTTCTTAAACGTTTTAATTATGATAAAGCTTTGGGAATTTTATAAAAGTGGTGATTGGGTGGAGCCTTTTCTAATCGATTCAATCATTTTATTTATAGCGGCATCATGCATTCTGTATTTATTAATTATCGCAAGCCGCAGTAAGAAAATAAAAAGAGAAAGACTCCGAATCGAATACGACAAACTAATTGAAAAATTAATGTTTTCAGTAGTTTTTCAGGATACTCCTTTTTCAGAAATTAAGGAAGACAAAGGGTATAGTGTACTTTCAAAGAAAGCTTTTTTCAGAGAAGTTCTGGCGGAGTCAATTACAAATCTTCATAAAAATTATGAAGGCGTTTATGCCCGAAAGTTAGAGCAGTTTTATAAAGAATCAGGCTTGATAAATGATTCCTTTAAGAAATTGAAAAGTCTGAAATGGGAGGTGAAATGTAAAGGAATTACCGAACTTGCTGAATTTAATGTTGCTGAAGCTTTTGAGAAAATAATAACAGCTTCTAAGGATCGAAATAAAACTTTAAAATTGACGGCAATAAATGCCTGCATTAAATTAGAGGGAACAAGAAGTATTGTACATCTTACCGAACATCCTTATCCTATTGATAATTGGACTCAGTTGAATATTATAGGTGCTTTTAAGAAACATGATATTGGGGATATTAAAGGTGTTGAATTCCTCCTGGAATCTGAAAACACAACGGTTGTTGCACTTGGGTTAAAGCTTATTAAAGAATTAAAGCTTACACAAAAAGTTCCTTATGTGGTGCAATTAGTAAACAAAGCTCCCAATACATTTATAAAATGCGAAGCGCAAAGTGTATTGCAGACATTAACAGTTTAATTTTATAAGGCAATGACTTTTTTTGACACAGACATGACATGGTTTTTGAATATCTATATGGTCGTTATACTTGCCTATGCGATACTAATTATGTCTTCTTATCTGATATTGGCTTATCTTTCTACAAAGGAGTTAAGGAGTTATCTTAAAAAAAATAGTTTTGTAGATTATGAAGTGCTTTTGACGAGTGAATTTGCACCTAAACTTTCCTTAATTGCCCCTGCTTATAATGAAGGTTTTACCATTGAAGAAAATGTGAAATCTTTGTTATCATTGAATTATAACAATTATCAGGTAATTGTAGTGAATGATGGCAGTAAGGATAATTCAATGGAAATCCTCACTAAAACTTATGACCTTGTTTTGACTGAGCTTGATATTAGTACAAAAGTTGAAACGAAAAAAATCAAGGGGATTTATACTTCCAGAAATGCTGCGTTTAAAAAACTGATAGTTGTTGATAAAGAAAACGGTGGTAAGGCCGATGCTTTGAATGTAGGACTTAATATTGCACAAAACCCTTATGTGGTATGTATTGATGTTGATTGTATCCTGGATAAAGATTCGCTTTTAAAATTGGCTAAACCCTTTTTGGAATCTCATGATAAACGTATTATTGCTACCGGTGGTGTAGTTCGAATTGCTAATCAATGTGTTATTAAAAACGGTCGTTTGGTTGAGGTAAATGTGCCTGATCGTTTATTACCGAGAATACAGGTTTTAGAATATCTAAGAGCTTTTCTTTTAGGGAGAATGGCTTGGGGCAGACTCGATGGTTTATTGCTTATCAGTGGTGCTTTTGGTGCATTTGACAAAGAAATAGCTTTATTGGCAGGTGGTTATAGTACTAAAACGGTAGGTGAAGATATGGAACTGGTAATTAGAATGCGTCGTTACATGATTGAAAATAAATTGCCTTATTCTGTTAGTTATATACCTGATCCGCTTTGTTGGACAGAAGCACCGGAAGATTTCAAAATATTCAAGAAACAACGCAGTCGCTGGATGAGAGGAACAATTGAAACATTGAGCTTTCACAAGAAAATGTTCCTGAATCCTAAATACAAGTTGTTAGGGATGCTAAGTTTACCTTACTGGACTTTGTTTGAATTTCTGGCACCTGCAATAGAGTTTATAGGGCTTGTAATAACAATTGTGTTTATTATTTTTGGTTTGCTTAACTGGTATTTCTTCTTTTTATTGGTGTTTTTCGTCTACTCTTTTGCTGTTTTCTTTTCAGTTATTGCTTTGTACAGCGAAGAGCGTACTTATCATAAGTATCCTAAACGAACCGATTTTTTTAAGTTGTTGTTAGCTGCTTTTATAGAGCCATTTTACTTTCATCCTCTAGGTGTATACGCTGCCTTAGTTGGGTATAAAGAAAAAATTATGGGAACACACAGTTGGGGTGAAATGACCAGAAAAGGTTTTAATAAGAAAGAATAAAATGATATTAATTTGAAAGCTATTGTATTCCGTAATTTTTTTCATCCTTTATTCGGAATTAGAATGATGAGTTATTTTAAAAATAGATGAATACATCCGGATATAGTATAAATAAAATCCCATTTCGTTAGAAATGGGATTTTACTTGTGACCTCTACGATACAAATTTCAAACCATTTTATGCAGGATTTGAAGAAATTAGCCTATTTTTAAGTTTACTTGTAAGATTTTTTTTTTGTAAAAGCGTTTTATATGTATAGCAAAGGTTAAATGTTCAAAAAGTTGTCCACGTTGTATTTACTTTAAATTTTGATTTTTTGAAGCCCTTTTGGGTACTTACTGATACAGACAAGGCTTTTTTTAGCAACAATCTATTTATAAATTAATGTTGTGCAGATTTTTTATTTCTGACATTACAAAAGTGCTCTGCGTACTGCCAATACTTGTAACAGATCCCAATTTATTAAAGACGAAATTCTGATAATGTTTCATATCCTTGGCGAAAACTTTAAGGATAAAATCATAATCTCCTGAAATATTATAACATTCCACCACTTCATCAATTTTCATAATATCCTCGACAAAGCTGTTGCCGATGTTGCGATCATGCTGTTTGAGCTTTATATTGCAAAAAACAATAAATCCATGTCCAAATTTCTCATGGTCAATTAAGGCGATGTATTTTTTGATGTACCCATTATTTTCGAGCCTTTTTACACGCTGCAGCACAGGAGTTGGAGACAGATTTACCTGCGCGGCCAGTTCCTTGATGGTAAAACTTGAATTGTTTCCCAATATTTTAAGCAAAAGCAGATCGGTGTTGTCGAGTTCCTCCATACAGTAAAAATCTTTTTAAGTTTCAAAAATACATTTAAAAAAAATAAATAACACCTGTTTTGTGTTTTAAAAACAGATGAATTCTCTTAAGTAAGATTGTTTGAAAGCTTTTTTGTTGCATAAGATGAATTTGTCTAGCGAATTAAGCTGATTAATGTTTCGGTAGGAAGTGCACTTGGAGATTGCTTTTTTTTTATGGTATTGCTATAATTTACTCGTCTGTATTAATATGGAAATTTTATTCGTTCCAAAGTGGATAATCAGTATAGCCCTGTTTCCCGCCCCCAAACATTGTTGCTCTGTCCGGTTTATTAAGCGCGGCATTTTTTTCAAAACGTTCAGGCAGGTCAGGGTTTGCTATGTATAAGGTGCCAAAGGAAATAAGCTCTGCTATGCCTTTTTCAAGTTCTGCATCGGCAGACGCCTTGTCATAACCGGAATTAGCGATAAGCGTCTGGCGTATCTTCCTGCCAAAGAATTCAATCTCGTTTTCAGCGGCATAATGTTCAGGCGAAGGGAAAGTGGAACTGCGCCTCATGAGTTCCACATGGGCAAAGTCCAGTTTGTTCAGTTCTTTAATCAGGTAGGTATAGGTGCCGGCAGGGTCATCCAGTACTATATCACCATAAGGATGGTAAGGGGATATTTTAATACCCACCTTTTCACTACCCACGGCACTGATTAATTCCTGCATCACTTCCATTACAAAGCGAACTTTGTTAGGTATGCTGCCACCGTAACCATCTGTCCTTTGGTTGGCACTTTCAGCTAAAAACTGGTTGGGCAGATATCCATTGGCAGCATGAAGCTGAACCCCGTCAAAACCTGCGGCTATGGCATTTTTGGCGGCCTGGCCATAGTCCTTTATAGTCTGCTCGATTTCCTGGATTGTCATTTCTTGAGGGATTTCGTAATCCTTCTTACCCTGGGAGGTAAAATGCTGCATTCCCCTTATAGCTACGGGAGATGGCGCGAAAGGGAGTTTACCATTCCTGTCTACAGAATGTCCCATGCGGCCGGTGTGCCAAAGCTGAGCTATAATAAGACCGCCTTTAGCATGTACCGCATCTGTAACTTTCTTCCATGCGTCTATCTGCTGATTGGTAAAAATACCAGGAGTGAGCGGACTGCCGGTAGCTTCTTCACTTATTCTTATGGATTCGGTTAACAGCAGACCTGCGCCTGCCCTTTGAGAATAGTATTCTACTGTTAAATCACCCACTAAGCCATTTATATCTGTACGGCCTCTGGTCATCGCAGCCATGACCATTCTATTTTTTAGGCTGACACTGCCTAACTGTGTTTTTTCTAAAAGTTTCATACCGCTTTTTAAAAAATTTTTATTATTGAGCAAAGACAAGTAGCTAAATCTTCATCTGCGCCATCTGTGGGAGATATTTTTTCGATAAGCCAATTGTTATATGAGATATTTCTATAAAAATCATACTTCTTTTCGTTGAGCCATACGCTGAGCGATGACGCTGGCTGCAATCAATTGAAAAGCATGGTAAAGCATAAGTGGCAGCAATACGATACCGGTGATGGTACTGTGCTGAAAGAGCACTTTTGACATGACCGTGCCATGCACCAATGACTTTTTAGATCCACAAAATAAGACCGTAATACGATCTTCAACTGAAAAGCCAAACAATCGGCTAAGCAGTCCTACACAAAGGAATACAGCAAAAAATAAACCCACCATCCCCGCAGCTAGTCCGGCAAGTTCAAGAGCGGTGAAGCTTTCAAAATGATGTTGGGAGAATGACTTGCAAAAAGACGTGTAAATGATCGTTAGGATAACTCCCTGATCGAAATATTTGAGTTGTTTCTTATATTTTTCGGCAATGGCGCCAAAACGGGAGTTAAGACAGATACCGATGATGACAGGCAGCAGGACTTGAAGAATAAGCTTTATGAAGATATCAGTGGTGTCAAAATCGCCTGTTGCAGAAGCGATGAACAGTCCAACCCAAATCGGGGTAACCATTACGCCTATCAAACTTGAAATACTAGCATTGAAAATGGCTGCGGGAATGTTTCCCCTGGCAATGGAAACCATGACTACAGAAGAGGAAACTGTGGACGGTAAAGCCGCCAGAAAAAATACACCCAGCCAAAGTAATTCGAAGCCGTTGTTGACAAACAAGGGGCGAAATGCCAAAACAATGAGCGGAAAAAACAAAAAGGTTGTCAGCTGGACGACAATGTGCATTTTCCAGTTTGTAAGCCCGGTTTTTAGTTTTTCTACACTCAGTCGCAAACCATAAAACAAAAAAATAAATGACACGCCTATATTGGCAATCTCCTCCAACGAAACAGGTTCTTTGACCATGCCGGGCTGAGGCAAAAAATAAGCCAGCAGAATCATGGTGCCTATCATTAACAGGAAACCGTCGAAACCTGCTTTGCTTAATACTTGTAATAACTTTTTCAATATGATATTTAATATGTCAATTAAGAATTTTTTAAAGCCAATCTGGCCTATAAAGGAGTTTTCGTAAAACAGTAATTCAGGAAACGCATTGCAGATTGAGACTACATCCCAAATTCTCTGCGTATGATTTCTGCTCCTGCGCTTAAGGCATTTAACTTGCCTCTTGCCACGTCTCGGGACAAAGGAGCCATACCGCAGTTTGTTGAAGGATAAAGGTTTTCGATATCTACAAACTCAAGAGTTCTACGCAGGGTATCTGCTACTTCTTCCGGTGTTTCGATAGTGTTGGTTGCCACATCAATTGCACCGACCATTACTTTTTTGCCTCGAACCAGTTCGATTAAATTAAAAGGCACACGCGAGTTATGGCATTCCAATGAGACAATATCAATATTGGATTTTTGAATTTTAGGGAAAATTTCCTCGTACTGGCGCCACTCTGAACCCAATGTCTTTTTCCAGTCATTATTAGCTTGTATGCCATAACCGTAACAGATATGTACCGCAGTTTGGCACTTTAAACCTTCAATGGCTCTTTCTAATGCTGCCATTCCCCAATCGTTTACTTCATCAAAGAACACATTAAAAGCCGGTTCATCAAACTGGATAATGTCTACCCCGGCATCTTGCAGTTCTCTTGCTTCTTCATTAAGTAATTTCGCAAATTCCCATGCCAGTTTTTCACGGCTTTTGTAATGGTCATCATACAAAGTATCTACCATTGTCATCGGTCCCGGTAGTGCCCATTTTATTGGTTTATCTGTCAGTGTACGTAAAAATTTAACATCTTCAACAAAAACTGCTTTTTGGCGTGCAACCTCTCCAACAACCACAGGAACACTTGCGTCATAACGGTCACGAATTTTTACGACTTTACGATTTTCAAAATCTACACCGCTTAAATGCTCGATAAAAGTGGTTACGAAATGCTGGCGTGTCTGCTCGCCATCACTAATGATATCCACGCCTGCCAATTGCTGTTCATGCAGAGAAATGCGCAAAGCATCCTGTTTTCCTTCAATTAACTGATCTCCTTCTAATTTCCAGGGCGACCAGAGTTTTTCGGGCGGTGCAAGCCAGGCAGGTTTAGGTAAACTTCCCACAATTGAAGTCGGTACTAATTTTTTCATAATAAAATATTTTTAATGTGCTGTAATTAATTAAAGATCAAAATTGGCAGACCACTGCTCTAAGGCATTTTTGTAAGGCTTAATGAAATGCTCTTCTGCATATTTACCCTGTTCGACAGCCAGTCGGCTGCGCTCTTCGCGGTCATAATCAACGCGGGTCAGTGAATAATCTTCGTGTTTAAGACTAGGTTGATAGATTTTCCCAGCCGCTGAATTTGAATTGTAAATTTCAGGGCGATAAATCTTCTGGAAAGTCTCCATCGTGCTGATTGAGCTGATTAGTCCAAGATCAGTATAATCAGCAAGCAGATCTCCGGAATGATAAAAAGCCATCGGTGCCACACTGTTCGCAGGCATGAAAAAACGAACTTTTAAACCCATTTTGGAGAAATATTCATCAGTGAGAGAGTACTGGTTCTGCAGATACTCAAACCCCAGAACGGGATGCTGATACTCAGTACGAGTATAAGTTTTGTTGCTCGATAGACTTAGACAAATTATCGGTGGCATCCTAAAGTGCTCTTTATAAGTGGTTGAATTCACAAAGCACTTATACAGTTTTCCGTGCAAGTCACCAAAATTTTCAGGAATACAAAAATCAGGTTTATTTTTATTGTACTCGGTCAATAAAATACTGAAATCATAATCACGGACATAAGAAGAAAAATTATTTCCGGCGATACCTTCGATACGCTGGTTAGTCTTACGGTCAAAAATATTCGTTTTTAAAACTTCAATCAACGGCAGATTGTTAATACCATTCTTATCATCAATAGTCATCGTTACTGTGATGATTTCAAGTTCTACAAGATAACGATCAGCTTTAGGATTATCCAAATGAGCCAATGCATTGAATCGATTGTTAATCATATTTAAGGCATTGCGTAAGTTTTGCTGACGATTATCTCCTCTGGCCAAGTTTGCAAAATTGGTCGTAAGACGCGTTTGGCTTGAAGGGTGATAGTTCTCATCTAAACAAGTACTCTCCAGCTTGAATGCAAAATCAGACTTGATTGTATTTTTGGTGTTTTCCATATCTTTCTTTTCGTTTATTCTTGAATCTGCTAATATGATCGCTTCTATTTAATTAGGTATAGTTTTTTTGTACTGCAAATTTTAAAATAAAAGATTTATAAGTCAAATTTTGATTTATAATAAGTTAATTACTCTATTAAAATATGTTTTTGTAGATAATTGGTGTTTTTTAGGATGTGATAATGAAGGAAAAAAGATAAATTCTCTTTAGAAAACTTTGTTATGATTGATTGAAGCTGACTGCAGCGCCTCAAAAGATGCTAGATTGACTATTAGAAATAGCAAGTATGATATGTTTATGTCCTGAACTTGTTTGCTAAAGAATTAAATGCTTAAAAATGAGCTTTGTCGCATCTATTTGTAACTAATTATTTTTAGAGATTCAAAAAATACTAAATGAATACCAAAGGGCATTGTTATCCCAAAGCTATTATCCTTTAGGTAGTCTATTTGAAATTATGATTTACATTGAGTTGTAGCGATGTTGAGGAAATAATGAAGATCAGAGGGAGTATTGTGGATTTTCCCCCTATTCAGCGATGGTTTTATAAGTTTACATCTTTCATTGGGTCGGAGATGAAAAGAGAAAAGCATTGTGAGGCATAACTGGAGACTTGATAAAACCTAAATCAAAGTAAAAAAACATTTGAAGCTATTTATATTGCGTAGTTGATAAATTGGGAATTACTGTTGATTTTGAATATATCCAAACCTAAATTTCTTCGATCTAGGTTTTGCTGGGATTTATTTAAAATATACATGTGTTACGATTCTGTCACAGAACTTAAATTGCTAAAACATCAGTATAATTCGAATTAACTTTTTGTTCAGAAAAGAAGTTCCTTTAAAATCTATATCATTTATCTTTTCTTGATTTGGTTTTAATCAATTAGTTCGTTAAGAAGTGCGATTTGTTAAAAAAACTAATTTTTAAAATAATGATAATTAGATTCTTGCCGGTTTGAATCCAGTAGAGGTAACTCTATGAAAAATATAAATAGCAGCTATATGTATGATTTGATTTATAAAATAGAGTTTAAAAGATATAAAAAAAGCTTATTTCTTTCGAAATAAGCTTTAATATTTGTGACTCCTGCGATACAATTTTCAAACCATTTCATACAGGATTTAAAGAAATTAGCCTATTTTTAAATACAATATGTAAGAAAAATTTCAAAATAGTTTAATGTTCAGTAAGGTAAAAATGTTAAAAAGGAGCTTTGGGTATATAATTTTAAATTAAAAGTTTGTAAATTTTATGTGTTAACGAGAAATTCGATTAGTTAAATTCTCCATGAGTCAGCCTTTTATTACTGAATTAAGATCCAAATAGTTATATTGAAATTTTATTTATAAATATTTTAGTTCTTTTATTTGAGAACTAAAAAAACTTATATATATTTGCATCAAATTAAATATATATATATGTCTATACGGTTATCAGTTAAGAAATTGAATTTAATCGAAGAGCTAGGAATGCATTTTGAGAAATCAGGTATGCAGCCTACAGCGTCTCGAATATACTCTTTATTAATAATTTCTGATCAAAATGAATTGACATTTGAAGAAATTTACGGGATTTTAAATATTAGTAAGAGTGCAACTAGTAATAGTATTAATTTTTTAATTGCAAGTGATCAGGTTGAAGATTTTACAAAGCCAGGGGAGCGTAAAAGATATTTTCGTTGTAAGGTAAAATCTTTAAAAGAAGGGGTTCAGAAAATGTTAATGAGTATGGATCTTTTTAATACCATTTTGAAAAAAGTACTTGAAGAGCGTTCTGAAGAAACAAAAGAGTTTAATCAAGGTCTTGAGGATGCTGTAAGTTATCTTGATTTTATGAAGACAGAATTGCCAGCCCTATTTTTAAAGTGGGAAAGTCTTAAAAAATAATTTTTTGCCGCATTGGTTCTTTTTGTTAAGAACTATAAAGAGTAACTAATATAAAGAAAGAGTACCTGCGTTATTTTAAAGTGAGAAGTATTTAAAAATAATTTTTTTCGCATTGATGGTTCTTTTTGTTAAGAACTAAAAGTGTAAATATTAAAAGTGTAAATAATAATGAATAAAAAAAATGTCCTCAGTTTTGTTTCCTGCTTTCTGTTGTGGATGCCATCTCATGCACAGAAGGTTTTTAATTTAAAGGAATCGATAGAATACAGTTTGAAAAATCACGGCAGTAATGTGATTTATAATAATGAAATTAAAATAGCTAAAAGTAAATCAAAGGAAGCTATAGCAGATTATTTGCCTCAAATAAGCGGTTCATTTTCTTTAGATGATAATATAAAACGGCAAACAACTGTACTGCCTGGAGCTATGTTTGGAAGTGCTCAGGATGTTCAAGTACAATTTGGAAATAAATTCAATAGTACTGCTGTACTGCAACTCGATCAGACAATTTATGATCAGGCTTTGATATATGGTATAAAAGCGGGAGTTCCTGCAAAAATGATTGCGGAATTGAAACGTCAAAAAAACAATGAAGATCTGATTTACAATACCGCAACAGCTTATTCTCAAATTCTATTGTTAAAAGAACAGCAAAAGTTACTTCTTGCAAACGAGAAACAATATAATGAGTTGTATGCCATTATAAAATTTCGTTTTGAAAAAGGGGTAGCTAAAAAAGTAGATTTGGATAGAGTTACTGTGCAGCTTAATGATATTATAGCGAAACAAAAACAAAATCAGACTAATATAAATGTCGCTTATGCTGCTCTAAAGAATGAGATGGGAATGCCAAAAGAAACATCTTTAACTATAGAAGAGAATCTTGACTACGCAAAATATTTACAATTTTCAGATGATAGTCTGAATGTTAAAAACCTTATCGATTACAAGTTGCAAAGCGAAAACATAGCTTTAAAAGAAATAGATGTTAAAAGAAAACAAGCAGCTTACCTGCCTACTATATCAGGTTATATCAGAAATGGACAACAGGCTTTTGGAAATGAATTAGATGCAGCTGTAAGTAATTGGAAAAATTTTTCAGCCATTGGTTTAAAAGCAAATGTTCCAATTTTTAGTGGAATGCGCAAGAATACACAATTACAGCAGAGCCGTTTGGAGCTTCAAAATGCAAAAGAAGATTTCAATTTAAATATTGGGCAATTTGAGATGCAATTTGAGAATGCTAATAAACAATTACAAGAAAATATATCTACGTTGAATTCCAATAAAAGTAATATGGATTTGGCAAAAAGTATCTATAATACCGGAACGTTTGAATATAGCAAAGGTGTTTCATTATTATCAGAGCTATTAGATGCTGATTTCTCTTATCAACAGGCACAAACAAATTATTTGTCTTCACTTTTAAATTTGGTGACTAACCGTTTAGTATATGAAAGAGCTAAAGGTAACATCAGCAATTTTGTTAATCAATTATAATCGCAATTAAATACTACTATGAAAAAGAAAATTATTATTATATCCAGTGTATTACTCCTTTTTGTTTCTGTGGGCTTTGTATTAAGTAAAAATAAAGAAGCAATCGATGCTAAGAATGTAACTATTGATCGTTCTGATATTCCTGTTGCAGTCACGGTTGTAAAAGTGTCTAATCAAACTGTTTCAGGAAATCTTGAGCTGCCAGCAACTTTAGAACCGGCCAAACAAGCCGATATCTCAGCTGCAACATCAGGTAAAATAAGCAGTCTTCGTATTGCTTTGGGATCAACTGTAGGAGCAGGGCAGGTTATTGGTTCTGTAGACACCCGTCAACAGCAGATAAATCTAAAAGATGCTAAAGAAGTGCTGGCTAAAGCACAAAAAGATTATCAGCTTAATAAGGAATTGTTTGAAGGGAATGCAGGAACAGCTCAAAGCGTTAAGGATGCCGAGCGTACTTTGGAAAGTGCACGTACAAAGTTATCACAGGTGGGGCAACAAATGGGAGATGCCAGTATTAAAGCCCCTATCAGCGGAATTATTACTGCTAAAAATGGTGAAGTGGGAGAATATATCAATTTAGGAACATCTATAGCAACTGTAGTAGATATTTACAATTTGAAAGCGGTAGTTTTTGTAAGTGAAAAAGATGTGTACAGGTTAAAATTGAATCAAAATGCAGCTATTTCTGCCGATGTACTTCCGGAGAGTAGTTTTAGCGGAAAAGTAAGTTTTATTTCACCAGTGGGAGATGAGAATCATAATTATCGTGTAGAACTTACTGTAAGTAATAAATCAGCAGTGTTAAAAGCAGGTACTTATATTAAAGTTAATTTTAATTTAGGCAGTGGATCTGCAGTTTTACAGATTCCAAAAATAGCTCTTGTTGAAGGGACAAAAAATCCTTTTGTATATATTATAAATGGAAATAAATCTGAAGTTCGCAAGATTACAATTGGTCGTGAATTTGGAGAGCAGGTGGAAGTGTTAAGCGGATTGAATGAAGGAGATGAAGTTGTTGTGAGTGGTCAAATCAACTTAACGAATGGTAGTAAAATAAAGAAAACAGCTGTCAATTAATCGTAGCGGCAAGCTATAGATTTTTAATTGTTGAACTGAATTCCAAACTCTAAAAAATTAAAAATGTCAATTACAGAATTATCCATAAAACGTCCGTTACTGATTACTGTAATCTTTGTTACATTGATCCTATTTGGGTGGATCAGTTATAAACAGTTAGATTATAACCTACTGCCTAAATTTGAGGCGAATGTAGTTTCGGTGCAAACAATCTACAGAGGAGCATCCTCTGATGAAATTCAAAATAGTGTTACCAAACCGGTAGAGGAAGCGGTATCAACTATCGAAGGGGTTAACAGTGTTTCAGCTACATCGATGGAAGGTGTATCAGTTGTAACAATTGAGCTGAAATCGGGGTTTGATATGAATAAAGCGCAAAGGGATGCTGAGCGAAAAATCAATGAAATCAAAGCCAAATTGCCTAACAACGCTGATGAGCCTTTGGTTCGAAAATTTAGTACTGATGAAATGCCTATTTTGCGTATTAGTGCTACCAGTAAATTAAGCGAACCGCAATTATATGATCTTGTAGATAAAAAGATAAAGCCTTTACTGCAAAATGTGTCCGGAGTAGGACAGGTAACTTTAATTGGAGGAAATGAAAGAGAGATACAGGTGACTCTTGATAACGACAAGTTACAAGGTTATGGTGTTTCATCAAATCAGGTAAATCAAATTATTTCCAATAGTAATACTTCCTATCCAGCCGGTAGTGTTGAATCCAGCAGTAGTCGTTTTTCTATCCGATTAGATGCAAAAACTTCTAAAGTAGAAGACATGCGTAATCTTATTGTAAGAGAAAATGCTGATGGTAGTCGTATCCTATTAAAAGATGTTGCTACAATTACTGATACACAAACAGAGCCGACAACGATTAACCGAATTAATGGTAAATCAGGAATTGGTATTCAGATCAACAAGCAGGCTGATGCTAATGCTGTAGATGTAAGCCAGGATGTGAAGGCAAAGTTAGAAAGTATTAAAACACAATATGCTAAACAAGGTTTTGATTATGTTGTTGCAGCAGATCAGTCTGTATATACATTAGCATCTGCTGATGCAGTTGTACATGATTTGTTTTTAGCAATTCTTATTGTAGGGGCGGTGATGCTGCTTTTCTTACATAGTTTGCGTAGTTCTATGTTTGTATTAGTTGCCATTCCATCGGCTATGATACCTACGTTTATTCTGATGTATATCTTTGGTTTCTCTTTAAATATGATGACATTAATGGGGCTTTCATTAGTTGTTGGTATTTTGGTTGATGACAGTATCGTTGTTTTAGAAAATATTTACCGTCATATGGAAATGGGTAAAGACAAAGTAAAAGCTTCACTTGAAGGGCGTAATGAAATTGGATTTACTGCGATGGCAATTACTTTAGTGGATGTTGTGGTATTCGTACCCTTGTCATTTGCCGGAGGTCTGATAGGAAATATTCTTCGTGAATTTGCTCTTGTTGTAGTGTTTTCTACGTTGATGAGTTTATTTGTTTCCTTTACATTAACGCCATTGTTGGCTTCGAAATGGGGTAAACATGAAGTGTTAAGTAAAAATACTTTATGGGGTAGATTAAATATTGGTTTTGAGAACTTTTTGGACCGATTAAAAGAAAACTATGGGCATGTTTTAGTATGGTCTTTGAGTCATAAGAGGTATGTATTAGGGGGTGTTTTTGTATTGATGATTGGTTCTTTTACTTTGTTAGGAAAAGGATTTATCGGCTCTTCATTTTCCAGTAACGGAGACAGAGGAGAATTTACACTGCAACTGGAAACTTCAGTGCAGACACCTTTATATCAAACAAATCAACAAGTAAAGCAAGTAGAGCAGTTGTTGCTTTCCAAACCGGAAGTGGTTAAAGTATTTACTAACGTTGGAATGCAGAGTGGATCAACTGGGGGGAGCTCAACAACAACTAACGTTGCAGAATTAGCTGTTACATTAGTGGACAAAGAAGAACGAAATATGTCTACGGAAGATTTTGGTTCCAAAATTAGAAATGAAGCGGCTAAAATACCTGGAGTTAAAGTGAGTATTTTACCAACTACGATAGCTGGAACAATATCGTTACCAATTCAGATTGCAGTGAAAGGAACAGATATGGATTCCATCTGGAAAGGTGCTAGAATAGTACACGATATTGTAGCTGGGACAGCAGGAACAGATTATGTAGAATTCAGTACTAAAAGCCCTAAATCGGAAATAGCAATTGATTTAAATAGGGAACGCATATCGCAGTATGGTTTAACTATACCAGAAGTTGGTAATGCAGTACAATTGGCTTTCAGAGGTGATGATCAAACAAAATATAAGGAAAATGGAGAGGAATATCCAATCAATCTAACCTTAGAAAAAAGTGATCGTTTGAATATTGAAAGCGTTCGAAAATTAACTATTAAAAATAATAAAGGAGCAATTGTCAGGTTGGATCAAATAGCAGATGTTAAAGAAACACTTGGGCAAGCAGTATTGGAAAGAACTGATAAATTGAATACGATTAAGGTTACTTCAGCAGCTGTTGGTCGTCCAAGCGGTACTATAGTTGCTGATATTCAAAAAAAATTAGAAGGTGTTTCATTACCACAAGGGGTTACCATAGATTATTTAGGGGATGCTAAAAATCAGAAAGAAGCTTTTGGTAGTTTAGGTTTTGCTATGTTATTAGGAATTCTTTTAGTGTATCTGATTATGGTGGCTTTGTACGAGAGTGTTGTTTATCCGTTTGTTGTATTATTCTCTATACCGGTTGCTATGATTGGTGCTCTTTTAGCCCTGGCCTTGACTATGGAATCATTAACAATTTTTGCAATAGTAGGTTTAATTATGTTATTGGGACTTGTAGCCAAAAATGGAATTTTAATAGTAGATTTTACCAATCAATTGAAAAGTGAAGGATTGTCTGTTACTGAAGCATTGGTTGAGGCAGGGAAAGAGCGTTTACGTCCAATTTTGATGACCACTATAGCTATGATTGTAGGGATGTTACCTATTGCTTTGGCTCATGGTGCAGGTGCTGAGGTGAAGAATGGTATGGCTTGGGTGATTATTGGAGGATTAACGAGTTCGTTATTACTAACTCTGGTTTTAGTGCCGGCAATGTATATGATTATCGAAAAAATGAGATTAAAAGTTAACGGTTGGTTTTCCAAAACTGAAGAATTAGAAGTTCAAAAGCTGGAAAATACAGTCGAAGTTTAGGGGAATTAATTTCAGTTAATTAGCTTTTAAATTATACAGTCTATTTATAAATGTTTTAAAATTTTAAAAGAATGAAAACAGTGTTAACTATTTTAGTATCAACTTTTTTATGTAGTGTCTATGGACAGAAACATGATTTAACCATTACAGTGCCAAATATTAAGAATGTGGATGGAGGAATTCACGTTTCAGTGTATAACAGTACAAATAAATCTTCCTTTACTAAGATAGGTCAGGAATTTAAAGTTGTTGATTTTAAGAATAATGGGGTAAAAGGTAAATATATTATAAAGAATTTGCCGGAAGGAGAATATGCTATTGCTATTTATCATGATGAGAATAGCGATAAAAAGTGTAATACAAATTTAATTGGTATTCCTACTGAGGGATTTGGATTTACAAAACTTGAAAAAGTATGGTCACTGCCTAAATTTGATGAATGTAAAATATTTTTAAATAAGAATTTATCGGTACCTATCAAGCTTATTTATTAGATAGGTGAATTAAGAATTAAGTTTTTTTGACTTAATAACAACTCATTTTCAATAATATAGCCTCCTTTTTGGAGGCTTTTTTGTAGTCTTGTTTTTATGAAGATCAAATGATTTTTATAGAAGCTGTAGAAGATAAAATTATTGAAAATGATGAAATTAATATTAACTTTATTAACTGATTTTTTCTTCTTCGGAAGAATGAATAGTTAAATGCAGTTAATTTATTCGAAGAAAAATGAATAATTATTTTTCTTTAAATAAAAGTCTGCTTTGAAAGGGATATTTTTTTCTGGACAAAAATGTCTTATACTTAAACTAACAATTAATATGGATTTAATATTATCTTATATAGGTTTCTCGCAGTCAATTTTTGCAATAATAATGATCTTGACAAAAAGACCAATTAAAATTGCCTATGTTACTTTAGGATTATTGTTGATGGCTTTTGCTTTAACATTTGGCTTGGACATTCTTCAGAATTATAATATTGTACCCTCACGCAGATGGTTTTTGTCATTAAGTATCAGAATGCTGTGTGCTCCATTAATCTTTTTATATACTAAATACATAACTAAAGATTTTAAAAAGTTTGATTCGCGAGATTATTTACATGCAATTCCATCTATTTCATTGCTGTTTGTATTTTTTATTTTAAAGCTTCAGGCTGAAAATCAATCGATTTCCCCTGAATTGTTTTACGAAAAATATAAATGGTTAAGAATGACTTATGGTTGGATTTTTATTTCGCTTATAACATACTACATGGTATCTGCCTTAACAATTGTTATACGATTCAAAAAGCAAATCATAAATAATTACTCTTATAATTCATACAAGATAAGTCTTGATTGGCTTTTTGTAATGATTATTATTTTTATCATTTTAATTGTATTAATTATTCTCGGTAGTGTTCTTTACGAGCAGGGAATGATGAATAGTAATATATATATATTCAGACACATACTGGAATTAATCAATGTTTATGCCTTAAGTATATGGGGATTTCATCAGAAACAATTAATATCAGTGAACCAAATTGATTCTGAAAATGAATTAGATCTTGAAGAGGATACTGATGAAGTATCGTCTGGTAAGTATGTGAAATCAGGATTAAAAAAAGAAGATGCGAAAAGCTATGTTGAAAATCTCATAAAATATATGGATGAATCAAAAGTATGGAAGGATAGCGAATTATCAATTGCAAAATTGGCTTCGCAAACATCAATTTCAAAGCATCAGTTGTCGGAAGTGCTGAATGAATACCTGGGTAAAAATTTTTATGTTTTTGTGAATGAATATAGAGTGGAATACGCAAAGCAATTATTAATGAAAAAAGAGTATAATAACTGGTCAATTATTGCAATAGCTTACGAATGCGGTTTCAATTCTAAAACGGCATTTAATAATTTTTTTAAAAAACATACACAACAAACTCCCAGTGAATTTAAAAAGCTTCTTTCTTCAGATCCTGAAAATTAATTAAAGTATATAAAGGTCAAAATTTAAACAGTAACGAACTTAGTTTGCTACTGTTTTTTTTATAAGTCTCTATCTGGTTTAATTTCTTTATTCATTAGTTCTAAACTTTGTTTTTTGCTTAGTTAGTGTTAATAATATTCTCCTAATCATCTTGCCTCTATTCTATAAATTGATAATTTATTAATCCAAAATAATTGTTTTTAAAGCTATAATTCTCTTCATTCAGCAGTTTTAATAATAATCGTCAAATTAAATATGGTATTTTTTTGTGATTATTTTTATTGTATGTGTAATTTTAAGTGTAAAATTTTATTAAGTGTAAAATTTTTTTAACTGTCAGTTTCTTGTTCTTTGAGATAAAAACAGCTGTTAAGCCCTTGTAATTCAGTGTTCCGAGTTATCTGTACATGATTTCCCGATTCAAAGGAACATGTTTTTTCGTTGGGAAAATAAATCGAAACATTTTTGACGTGTTCCCGATCTAAATTTGTTAACCAAGATGAAAGTTTGGTAACGAACCAACGAACTATTACTAACCATTTGAAAATTTGAATTATTATGAAAAAGACCCACGCTCTTTTGCTTAATGACAGTTAAAATTTTATTGACTTCATGGAAAGCTTAGATTTATTTTAAAACACTATTTAATTTTAGAATTATTATTATGAAAACAAAACATTTATTATCCATAAGTATCCTTACCATTTGTTCTTTATCAAATGGCATTATGGCACAGAAAGTGGATAAAAATAAAAATCAACAAATATCAGATTCAACATCTACTAATAAAAAAGAAGAAAAGAATAGGAATGTAATGTTAAATGCTGATAGTAATATCGGTCCGCGAAATGTAAACATTGGTTTGCCATTTACAGGTGATGTGGTAATTTTAGAGAATGACCTTCCGGTAGTTTATTATTTCTATCCAACAATTCCAACAACTTCTTGGAGAATGGATAACAGTTTATCTAAGATGGGATTAATGTCTTTTGCAGAAAGTGCAATTACAACCGGTAAAGTTGGATATGCAGTAAAAAGCTCTGACAGAGATGCAAGTACGAAGGTGAAAGGATATGGTTCTGTATATTTGAATTCCTTCGGTGCTTCCAGATATGATTTAGCTTTAACAGGACCGTTAGGAAAAAAAGGCTGGGGTTACATGATTGATGCCTACAAGAATTTTGACAGAGGTAATGGTACTAATTATAAATTTACGCCATGGAATGACAATACTACTATGCTTAAATTTGCCATTCAGAAAAAATATAAGAAAGGAAATGTGCGTTTGCTTTATAAGACTATTAACAGTCAGTCAGTAGTGACAAACTACAGTCCGTTAACTTATAAAGGAGATGGTAAAACTGAACCATTAGCCAATTTTAAGCTGGGAACAGATTCCTATATTCTTGATACAGGTATGATTCCATATTATGATCATAATACAGGTGTGGCAGCTTATGCAGATTTAAGTGATAGTAAATTCTCCCGTACAAATTCCCGTACTTTATATTTATCTGGAGAGCATAATTTTTCCGGTGGTTGGAAAATGACTTATTCTACAATGTATCAGGATTTGAATAGTCCTCTTTCAATTACTTTTCCTTTAACTTTGGGAGTTTATGATCCAGACCGCGCAGCTGCAAGTAAGTGGAGTTTTAAATATGCAGGTACTTCAAATGTTTATAGTGGTTCTGCACAAATGGTTTCTTCACAAATTATTCCTCAGTCTAAAAATAATTCGATATTTACAAGGGTAGAATTGACTAAGAAATTTGGTGTGCATGATGTTCGTTTTGGATTAAACCAACTTTATACTCACAGAAGATTTAATGTAAATTCAGGATTATATTTCCAGACAGTTGAAGCCAATCCTAAGCTATTAGATATGTACGTTTTTGTTCCGGCATTCAATATGTCAGTAAAAGCTACAAATGATCACAGTTTAATGCCTGCATCTGCCGGAGGATATGGTAACGTTACGGATGATGAATATAAAAAAATAGCGTTATATGCCACTGATGATTTTAAGTTGGGTAAAAGGCTAGATGTTGGTGTAGGGTTACGATTAGAAAATCAAAGTGTGCATGATAATGCAAATCCCTATATTAATGATTTTGTAAAAGACAGACCTTTAATGAGTAAAGATTTCTCAAATCGTTTAAATACAGTAGGTTCTTTCAATTTTGTTTACAAAATAACAAGTCAGTTTGGTTTGGTAGGGGATGCTACTTATAATTCATGGTACGAGCGTTATTGGGATTATGCTTTCAGGGATTCAAATGGAAATCCTATTGCCGATCCATCAACTCCAGGAGCAAAACCAATGCAAACAGTACCTAATGAATTTAAAACAAAGGTAATGAACATTGGAGGAGGTATATTTTACAATTTAGGAACATCAATGCAACTGGTTTCTAAATTAACTTATATATCTAAAGAAAATATCAGAGCAAGTCAATCTGTTACGAACCCTGCAAATCAATCTGAAAGAACAACTTTTGATCCAATTATTTATGATTTAAGTACGGTAGGATGGACAACAGATATTATGGCAAGTCCATTTAAGAATTTCTCGATTCATTATTTGTTGACTGTACAGGCACCTAAATATCAAAATTATTCATATTCTGCTTATGGAACAACATATAACTATAGCGGTAAATTTATTCCGGAACTTTCAGGAGTGTTAATGGAAGTTGATCCTAGTTACTCTTTCAAAAATGGTGTCAGACTTTGGGCTAGTTTACGTTATTTTGGAAAACAATATGGTAACCCTACGAATGTACTTTATTATAATGGATGGATGGAGAACTTTGGAGGTATAGATTACCGATTGAGCCGTGACATTAACTTGAAATTCCAAGTAACTAATTTCCTAAACCAGCAGGGTGTGAAAGGAAAAATTCAAGGTGCTGACCAAGTTACCGATGCTGCTCCTTTTACAGATCGTACTATTGTTGCCAGTGCTATTCGTCCTAGAACATTTGAATTAACTTTACAATATAAATTCTAAACAATAAATTTTTTAATTCTAATTTGACAGCACTATTGTTAGTGCTGTTGAATTCGAAAAATTCAATTTCAATTAAAAACAATAATTATTATGAAAACAATTAAAATGATGATGGTTGCTGCATTAGTTATGTTAGCAGCATTTACAGGAAAAGCGCAAGATAAAAAAGCTGATTTCTTTGTAGGTAAATGGGAATGTTTAACTGTTGGAACTCCGGGAGGTGATGGTAAATCAACGATTATTTTGCAAAGAAATGCAGAAGGAAAATTGACAGGGAAATTAATAGCAATGACCAGTGCCGGTACTGATAATGCTTTTTCAAGAGTAGATGAAAAAGAAAAATCGGTTACTGTTTATTTTAAAGCAAATGGCTATGATGTGTATATCTATTTAGAAAAAGTAGATGATAATCATTTAACAGGCAGCACTATGGATATGTTTGATACTACAGCAGTACGTGTAGTTGAAAAAGGATAAATTATCTTTTAATTATAAGGGTGACTTAAAAGCCACCCTTATAATTTGTAATCCAAAAATTATTTGATTATTTGCCCTAAATCAAAAGTGAATTTTTGTGGATTTTTTACTCATTAGGTTGATACTACTCAACCAATCTTTAATTCTATATTATTGATATAATATACTTTCTTTAACCAAATATTATTGATTTTAATTTTAGATAACACAAAATAATGTGCTTGTCTGGATATTTTAATGGATTAATGCTAAGTTTAATAAAAACTACTGACAGCGATATCTGAATTATCTAATTTAGGTATATATTCTCTGACTATTCATAGTCTTAATGCACTTCAGGATTACTATTTCACAATTGATACTTTTAATGAAATGGGAATAGCTAAAGGCAAAACTATTGTAAAAGTTGCTTCAACCAAAAAAAATTAGCATAACCAGTCTGGGTTAAAAAAATAAACTATGAAAAAAACTATTTTTATAATGCTTTTCCTTTGCCTGTCAATAACTATAAATGCGCAAAGAAAGTTAGAAACAATTAATGAATATTGGCATTTCGAAAGAAGTGACATTAGTACCGCAAATGATCCATCTTTTGATGATCAAAATTGGGCTATCGTAAATTTACCACATACCTGGAATGCAGATGATGCTTTGAAAACTAATAATTATTACCAGGGAATAGGTTGGTACCGAAAAAAAATAATAAGATCAATCAGAGATAATAAGAAATACAGCATTTATTTTGAAGGTGCCTTACAGGATGTTTTTTTATTTGTGAATGGCAAGCAAGTTGGAAGACACCAAGGAGGTTATTCAGCATTTAGTTTTGATATAACATCTTATCTAAACAAAGGGATTAAGGCAGTGAACCAAATTGCAGTTAAAGTAGATAATACTTTGAATCCGTCAATTGCTCCGGCAGCTTTTAGTGCCGATTTTAATTTTTGGGGAGGCATTTATCGAGATGTATATCTTGAAGAATTTGACCCGATTCACTTTCGAAATGATAATTATGGCTCAAGTGGCGTATTTATTAGTACTCCGGAGGTTAGTAATGAGTCGGCTAGTGTAAAAATTAGTGGAGAAATAAAAAACGATGGCTTACTAACCGTATCGGTTAAAATAAAAAATATTATAACTGATGCTGATGGAAAAATAATAAAGGAAGTAGTTTCAAAAATTAAAACAGAATCAGGAAAAAATACGCCTTTTACTGTTTTGTCGGGAAAAATTACAGACCCGAAATTATGGTCTCCGGATTCTCCTTATTTGTACCGTGTAAAGACGGAGATTATTGATGAAAAAACTGGGGCAATTTTGGATATGACTAATCATCCTCTTGGTTTTCGTTGGTTTTCTGCCGATACAAAACAGGGTTTTCTGCTTAATGGAAAACCTCTGAAACTAATTGGTGCCTGTCGTCATCAGGATTATGAAGGACTGGGAAATGCTTTAAGCAATGATTTGAATCGTTATGATATTAAGTTGATTAAGGAAATGGGGGCGAATTATATTCGAATATCCCATTATCCTCAAGACCCTTCTGTACTCGAAGAATGTGATAAACAAGGATTGATAGCGTGGGAAGAAATTCCAATTGTAAATGCTATAACCCCGACTAAAGAGTTTTTTGAAAACTGTCGCAATAATTTGACCGAAATGATTAGACAGCATTATAATCATCCGTCGATTATGTTATGGGGGTATTCAAATGAGGTCTTAATAGGAGGGTATTCTGATGAGCTTGGTGAATTGCATAAAGAATTGGAAGCGTTATGCCATACAGAAGATCCAAGCCGACTTACAGGTCTTGCATTTCATGCAAGCCCGGTATACAATAAAAAAGGTTTGGGGGATTTGCCAAATATTGTTGGGTGGAATCGTTATGAGGGCTGGTACCGAGGAAAACTAGATGATTTCGGAAAATTTTTAGATGAAGAAAATGCTAAATATCCAAATCGTCCTCTCATTGTTAGTGAGTATGGCAGTGGTTCGGATACGCGTCTTCATAGTCTAAGTCCAGAAAGCTATGATTTTAGTATGGAATACCAACAGTTATTTCATGCTTCTTATTTGAAGCAAATACTAGAAAGACCTTTTGTAATTGGATCGTCAATTTGGAATTTTATTGACTTTGGAGTCTCAAAAAGAGGTGAGTCTATGCCGGGAATCAATAACAAGGGTATTGTTAGATACAATCGAAAACCTAAAGATATTTATTATTTTCTGCAAGCGGCACTTACCAAAAAAACTGTCCTTTATATAGCTACAAGAGATTGGGCTGAACGTATCGGTACTTCTGCTTCTATAAATGAAAGTTTTGCAAAACAACAAGTGAAAGTATTTTCTAATTTGCCTGAAGTGGAATTGTTTGTTAATGGTAAATCGCTTGGAAAACAAAAAGTAGTTGATTATACTGCCGTTTATGAAGTGCCTTTTGAAGATGGAAGTAATCTGTTAGAAGTAACTTCAGGAAAAGAGAAAGATGTATTTAAGGTGAATTTTAAAGTCTTGCCTCAAGATTTAAGAACAAGTAAGGATAAAGAATTAGTTATAGCTGTAAATGCGGGCTCAAAATGTTTCTTCACAGATCCGGATAACCGTGTAATTTATCAGCCTGATCAGGCATACAGCGAAGGGAGCTGGGGACTTATTGGTGTTGATTTGAACAGTACTCAAAAAAGTAATCTGAATGTTCCCCAAAATATCAAAGCTACTGGAATTGACCCACTCTACCAAACGGCTAGGTTAGGGATGGAAGGCTATAAATTTGATGTTCCTGATGGTCGTTACGAAATTGATTTACAATTTTGTGAATTACAGGAAGCGGAAACCGGTAAAAGGGTGTTTAATGTAAGGATCAATAATCAGGAAGTTCTTTCTGCATTTGATTTGGTTGAACAAACAAGTGCACTTACTGCTGTTATTAAAACATATACAATAGAAGTTAAAAATGGTAAAGGAATCCGAGTTGATTTTAAAGCAATAACCGGGCAGCCAATTATAAGCGGTATCAAAGTAACCAGACTTTAATTAATAGTGTAGCTTTATATATTAAATATAATAAACTGATTCAAAGTGATAATGGGGAAAGAATGTTATAATCAGCGCACTGATGAAAGATTACAATAATTAATTAAATCATATGAAAAAAAAATATTTTCTATTATTGCTTTTAGGTTTTAATTTAATCCTGACAGCTCAAAACAATTACAACCTGAAAACAGCTATTAACTACTATGAAGATGCTGAAAGCAAGTTAGATGCATACAAGAAATCAAATTGTGTGTTGAATATTTATTACCCGACAGATAAAAAAAATTTTACAACCGTTATATGGATACATGGTGGTAGTCTGACAGGTGGTAAACTGGAAATTCCCGATGAGTTGAAAGACAAAGGTTATGCAGTTGTTGGTATAGAATACAGATTATCTCCTAAAGTAAAAGCACCGGTATGTATTGAAGATGCAGCAGCAGCAGTTGCTTGGGTTTTTAAACATATTGAAGAATTTGGGGGGAATAAGAAACTCATTTTTGTATCAGGACATTCGGCAGGTGCATATCTAGGATTAATGGTGACACTGGATAAAAAATATCTGAACAAATACAATGTAGATGCAGACAGTATTGCAGGTCTAATTGCATTGAGTGGTCAGGTGGTTACACATTTTACAATCCGGCAAGAGCGTGGAATACCCAATAAACAATTAATTATTGATGAATTTGCTCCATTATATCATGTAAGAGATACAGCTCCGCCCATTGTACTAATCACTGGAGATACTGAAAAAGAACTTTTAGGTAGATATGAAGAAAATGCTTTGTTATGGCGAATGATGAAATTGGTAGGTCATCAGAAAACCACGATTTATAAACTGGATGGATTTAATCACATCGGAATGGTAAAACCCGGATTATCGCTGTTGAATAAAGATGTAGCTACTTTGGCTTTTGCCATTTTTCCCAATTAATTTTTTTATAATACTAATAACACTTAAATCAAATTTGATGATTATGCGCTTAATTTTCAAAAACACTTTAGCGGCATTTTTTTTATTGTTGAGCTTATTTCAGGTAAGAGGATCAAATTCTACTGTGCCAGCAAAATTAAGATGCAATTATTTGGTCAATCCTGTCGGAATTGGGAATGTACATCCAAATTTATCATGGCAAACAAATAGCTCGGAACAGAATTGGTTGCAAACATCCTATCAGATAATTGTTGCTACAAGTCCAAACCTGTTAACTGAAAAAAAATGTGATGTTTGGAACAGTGGGAAAATCTTGGGTGGTGAATCAGTATCAATACCTTATGCAGGACCAAAAATGGAATCCCAAAAAAGATACTATTGGGCAGTCAGGGTATGGGATAACAAAGGCAAGGTCTCGTTATGGTCAGCAGCTGCTTTTTGGGAAATGGGAATATTGAATAATTTGGAATGGAGAGCAAAATGGATTTCATTTAATGATAATAAGATCATTTCCGATAGGGAAAACGTGCGTTGGGTTTGGTTGTCAGACCAAGATGCGCTGGATGTTCCTTCTAAAACAAAAGCATGGTTTCGATTAAAGCTTAGTTTTAAAGAGTTGCCGAAAATAGCCAGCTTACAAACTGTTGTGCGTGGCGATTATCAATTGTTTGTTAATGGTAAATTAGTAGTGGCTAAAACGAAAGCATGGCAAACATTTGAGCGTCAGGAGATTTTAGGATACCTTCATAAAGGTGAAAATAACATAGATGTGAAGGTTTCCGCTGTTAGAACTTCTTCGTTTTCACCTTCTACAGGCAAGGCGTTGGCCGGTAATTATGCAACGTTTGCAGCTTTATTTAAAGTTGTGGATGCAAACGGTGTTATTAGTAAATTCAAAACTTCTGACGGCAAATGGCTGGCCAGAAATGATAATAGCTCTGAATGGAAATTACCAAAGGTAGCAGGTGAATTAAATGATCCGAATTTTGGACTGGATCCTGGACCACTTGTAGAGTCGGCATCAATGTTTCGTAAAGAATTAAATTTAAATAAGACTGTGGCATCAGCGCGACTTTATGTTGCTGCATTGGGAAGTTATCGAATGTTTATCAATGGTAAGCGTGTTAGTAATAACGTTTTAACACCAGAATTTACCAATTACAATTCGCGTATTACTTATCAGACTTATGATATCACTTCTTTATTAAAAAAAGGTCAAAATGCAATTGGTTCATTGTTAGGCGATGGTTGGTTTGGCAGCCCAATGGGCTGGAATGGAGAATATGATTTATACGGACTATCGGCTAATAAGCTATTTGCTGAAATGCACATTAAGTATAGTGATGGAACAACTGAAAAAATTGTAACAGACAAATCTTGGAAAGCTGATTCCTCTCCAATATTATTATCTGAGACATATGCCGGAGAATTTTATGATGCACGTTTGGAACAGTCAGGATGGGATAAAGCCGGATTTAATGATAGCAACTGGAATTCGGTTACTGTTGGTGAGGTTAATAATAATTTTTTATCGGCACAAGTAAATAATCCTGTAAAAGTTACAATGAAAGTAAAGCCTATTGAAATTCATAAGGCAGGAGAGAAAAGATGGATTATTGATATGGGGCAAAATCTGGTTGGATGGGCTCAGTTAAAAGTAAAGGGACTGGCTGGTACTGTTGTAAAAATGAGATTTGCTGAGAAATTAAGCTCAAAGGACAGTATTTACGTTGATAACCTGCGTAATGCCACGGCTACTGATAATTATGTGCTGAAAGGCAAAGGTGAGGAAGTTTATACACCACATTTTACATTTCATGGTTTCAGGTATATTGAAGTGACTGGTTATCCGGGGCAATTGACAGACGATAGTATTGTTGTTGAAGTAATCAGTTCAGTTGACGATGTGACAGGTTTTGTTCAAACTTCGAATTCTATGGTTAACAAAATGTATTCACTTGGTATCTGGGGACAACGCAGCAATTTTGTCAGTGTGCCTACAGACTGTCCACAAAGGGATGAAAGAATGGGATATACAGGTGATGGTCAGGTTTTTTGGAGAACAGGTACTTATAATTTTGATATAGCGGCATTTACTCATAAATGGTTAAAGGACATTACAGACGAACAAACTGCGGAGGGGGGATTCACTAATACAGCTCCGGCAGTACCTAAAAATAACAGAAAAAGTGGTTCACCTGGCTGGGAAGATGCCGGAATAATTGTTCCATGGAGTTCATGGATGCAATATGGAGATAAGGGCTTAATAGAAGAAAATTGGTCAGCTATGGTTCGTTATATGGATTATGTTGCAGCTAAAAGTGCAAAATATATTCGTCCGGGCGGATATCTTGGCGATTGGCTTGCACCGGACGGAACAACAAATAATGATTTGATTAGTACAGGACTTTGGGGAATGACAGCTAATATGATGAGTCAGATGGCTGCTGCAACAGGTAGAAATGAAGATGTAATTAAATATGCTGAATTAAGAGATAAAATTAAGGCTGCATTTCAAAAACAGTTTATTGCTTCTGATGGAAAAGTTGGATCCGGAAGTCAGACTTCTTATGTAATTGCTTTGCATACAGGTATGGTACCTGATTCATTAAAAAAATTGGCAACCGATAAATTGGTGAAGTCAATTGAAGAGCATGATGGGCATTTAACAACAGGTTTTTTAGGCACTCCTTATTTATTATTTGCTTTATCAGAAAATGGAAGAGCTGATGTTGCTTATCGATTATTGCTTAATGAAACTTATCCTTCATGGGGCTATATGGTGAAAAATGGTGCTACAACCTGGTGGGAACGCTGGAACAGTGACAAAAGTGATCCAACAATGAATTCCTATAATCACTATGCCTTTGGTTCGGTTGTGGAATGGGTTTATAGGTCGATGACCGGAATAAATGCAGATCCGAAAGCTCCTGGTTTTAAAAAGATTATAATCAGTCCGACATTGGATACCTCAGGCAAAATTACAGATGCTAAAGGAGTGTATAAGTCTGTTTATGGTGAGATAACTTCGGAATGGGGCATTCTTACTGCTAACACAGCAACCCTAAAAGTTCAAATTCCGACAAATACCACAGCAAAAATCATTTTACCTGATAATGTTCACTTGGATAAAATAATAAAAGGGGAGTTCTTATCGGGGAAAAGTTCTGAAATGGAAATAGGTTCCGGTATACATGAGTTTGAAATAAAATGGTAATACAAGCAATTCAGCAATTTCAGCTTCGACCGGTAATTGGTACTGAAAAACAAGCACGACTAACTTTACAGAAAGTAAAAGATGCTGGTTTTACAGCCATTGAGTTAAATGGTTTTATGATTAAAAAGATGCCATTGATTGTTCCTCTGATAACATGGTTTGCAGGAATGCCAATTGGCACAAGCGGGCGGCTTAATTGGAAAAAGTTGATTGCAGAATCAGGTTTAAAGGTAATTAGCATTCATGAAGATTTGGGGAGCATTCTAAAAAATCCTCAAAAAATCATTGAGGAAGCTAAAACTTATGGAACTAATTATATTGTTGTGACTGGAATGTTTCGATATGATTATTCGGATTATAAATCTGTTTGTGAGTTAGCAGATAAATTAAACAGGGCCGGAGAAATGTTGAGTTTAGGTGGTGTGAATCTCTTGTATCACAATCATAACTGTGAGTTTCGCAGAGTAGAATCAGGTGAAACTGCTTATCAAGTTCTAATTACGAAAACAGATCCACAGTTTGTAAATTTTGAATTTGATTCTTTTTGGGCAATTGAGGCAGGTTGTGATGCTGTCAATATAATGAAAATATTAGGAAGCAGAATGAAACTATGGCATATTAATGACAGAGGAATTCGGGTAAAAGGTCGAAAAGGATCTATTTTAAAATCAGATGGAATGGAGTTAGGATATGGTAATATTAACTTAATACCACTGATTGAAACTGCTAAAAAAAATGGTGTAAAAGCAATCATTTTGGAAACGCACAGGAATTGGATTGACAATTCCCCTGTGAAGTCTTTTCAATTAAGTGCTGAGTATTTGAAGAAAAACATTTAAAATCATAATTAATTTAATATGAAACGTATACAATTTATTTTAACATTATTCATAGTGAATAGTGCAATTGGGCAAAAACAAAGTTTACCTCATTTGGAGAAGATTAATGGTAAGACAGAATTTATAGTTGATAATAAACCATTTTTAATGTTTTCCGGAGAGTTGCATAATTCCAGTGCAGGAAGTTTACATTATATGAGACCAATTTGGCGCAATTTGAAAAGCAATAATTTAAATACTGTAATTGCTCCGGTTTCATGGGAATTAATAGAACCTACAGAGGGAAAATTTGACTTCACATTGGTTGACAGTATGATAATTGGTGCCAGAAAAGAAAAACTGAAACTGGTGGTATTATGGTTTGGTAGTTGGAAAAATGCTAAATCCACTTATGTTCCTGAGTGGATAAAAGGCAATACTTCAAAATACCCACTGATGGAATCTCAGGGAGGAAGGTCATTAAATACGCTTTCAACTTTTGGTGAGAATTCACTTGAAGCGGATGCTAAAGCTTTTGCTGCTTTAATGAGTCATATTAAAAAAGTGGATGGTAAAGAGCAAACCGTGATAATGGTTCAAGTACAAAATGAAGTAGGGATTCTTGGATCTCCAAGAGATTACAGTCAAACGGCTACGAAGGCTTTTGAAGGACAAGTTCCTAAGGAGTTGATGGATTATCTTAGTAAAAATAAAAGTGCATTATATCCTGGATTATTGAAAACCTGGGAGGCAAATGGCAGCCGAATGACAGGAACCTGGGAAGAAGTTTTTGGAAAAGGAGAGAAATATAAAGGGGAAGACTGGAAAACAAATTACAGTTTTTATACCGAAGAAATATTCATGGCTTGGAATTTAGCTAAGTATATTGGTAAAATCACTCAAAAAGGTAAAAAAGAATATGCATTGCCAATGTTTGCTAATGGATGGATTAAGCAACCCAAATCTACAAATCCGGGACGATATCCTTCTGGAGGCCCATTACCGCAGGTTCTTGATATATGGAGAGCAGCAGCACCCGCTATTGATTTAATCGCTGCGGATATTTATGCAGTGGAAGAATTTGACTGGGTTTGTAAAGAATTTTCATTGTCTAATAATCCTCTTTTTATTCCTGAAACAACGCCAGATTTGGGAGGTTCAGCCAGAGCATTATATGCTTTCGGTAAATATGATGCCATAGGTTACGCACCCTTTGGGATCGATGGTCATGGTCTTTTTAATTCAGCAGACCCAAAAGATGTTTCTCTAAAAAAGGTTTACGAATGTTTGAGGAATATTTCGCCTGAGATAATGAAAAATAGAGGGACTGAAAATATGACCGGTTTATATCTTGGAGAAGGAGATACAGATACCAGTGTTGAAATGGGGGATTTCTCGGTTTATATATCAAGATTTTCGTCTGCTGGATTATTCAAAAAAACTGGAGGACGATTTGGTATTGCTGGTGAAGAAGATAGAAGTCCAGCTGGATTGATTGTCATAAAATTAAATAAAGATGAATTCTTAGTAGCAGGAGGAGTTGGAGGAATTCAGGTGACAGTTAGTGGATCAAAATCAAATACTGCGTTTACTGATTATGTTTCTGTTGATGAAATTACATTCGAAAAAGGAAAAATGAAAAGCCATCGACTTAATGGTGACGAAATAGCTTTGGGAGGTGCCATAATCAAACCAGGAGAAGTAAAAGTATTCAAAATTAAAGTTTACAATTATTAAGTTTTGAGTTGTAAATTCAAATGTAATAGCTCCTTATGATTCAAAAATATTTATAAAAAACAAAATCAAAATGAAAGTTAAAAAGAAAACAATTATTGTAACCGGAGGAGGAAATGGAATGGGAAGAGAACTGGTACTCCAGTTACTTGAGAGAGGATCAAGAGTTGTTGCGCTTGATGTCAATTCGTCAGCACTTGAAGAAACAGCCAAATTAGCCTCTGAATGGGCTGATTTTCTATTGGTTTATTCAGTTGATATCACTAACAAAGAAGCTGTTGAAAAAGTAGTTAAAACAATAATTGACCAACATCATTTTGTAGATGGTATAATTAATAATGCGGGTATAATTCAACCGTTTATAGATTTAAATGATTTGAATTATGATTTAATAGAAAGAGTGATGAATGTGAATTTTTTTGGAACGCTTTATATCACGAAGAGTGTTTTGCCACATCTTCTGAAACGTCCTGAAGCGCACATTGTAAACATATCAAGTATGGGAGGTTTTTTACCAGTTCCGGGTCAAACTATCTATGGAGCTACAAAAGCCGCAGTTAAGCTTATGACTGAAGGATTAGCACAAGAGCTTAAGGATACGAATGTAAAAGTTTCTGTCGTCTTCCCTGGTGCTGTGGGAACCAATATAATGCAAAATTCAGGAGTTACAATGCCAGGAGGAGTAGATGCGTCTCAAAAATCATCAATGGTTTTGTCACCACAAGAAGCGGCTAAAAAAATCCTTGATGGAATAGTTAAAGATAAAGAACGCATTTTTATTGGTAAGGATTCTAATGCAATGAATTTAATGTATCGCATTAATGCAAAATTTGCATCTAATCTTGTAGGGAAACAGATCAAAAAGCTTTTAAAATAACTTTTGGTTTAGGTAAATAATTAAAATTTTATGTTTTGAGAATTGGTATTATCCAAAATATCATAAATCAGTATAAGTAAAAAGTATCCGGTGGATAATATGGTTTGTTTTTTGTATCAACGTTAATTTTTTTTTGGTTAGTTAATTATATGTGTAGTAGTAATATGAAATACATTTTAATCATTAATTCGTCGGATTACTTTTTTTAATGATAATTTATCATTTAGTAAGTAAAATTAATAAACAATTAAAAAATAAAGAATGGATAAGATGTTCGATTTAGAAGGAAAAATTGCTTTGATTACTGGTGGAGCAGGTGTATTAGGTGGTCAAATGGGAGAAGTATTAGCGCAGTATGGTGTGACTGTGGGAATTATGGGATTAACAATGGCTGAAGCTGATCTTGTAACCAATAGAATTATTGCTAATGGAGGAAAAGCTTTTTCTGTAGTTGCAAATGTTTTGGATAAAGAATCCTTGATCAATTTAAGAGATAGTATTGTTGAAAAATATGGCAGATTAGATATCTTAATCAATGCTGCCGGGGGAAATATGCCGGGTGCCACAATTGCTCCCGATAAGGCAATTTTTGATATGGTTAAAACAGATTTACAGAAAGTAATAGATCTTAATGTTATTGGGACAATGTTACCATCACAAGTTTTTGCTGAAATATTTGCAAAGCAAAGAGAAGGGGTGATTATTAATATTTCTTCAGCATCAGCAACTCGTCCATTAACCAGAGTTGTGGGCTATTCAGCATCTAAAGCAGCTGTAGATAATTTCACAAAATGGTTGGCAGTTGAAATGGCAACTAAATATGGAGACGGAATTCGGGTAAATGCAATAGCTCCGGGGTTTTTCATCGGTGAACAAAACAGAGCATTATTATTAAATCCTGATGGGAGTTTAACAGCCAGAGGAGAAAAAATTATTGATCAAACACCAATGAAACGTTTTGGAGTACCGGAAGATTTGAGCGGAACTTTGATTTGGTTATGCAGTAGTGCTTCCAAATTTGTTACCGGTATCAGTGTAAATGTTGATGGAGGTTTTGGCGTTTCCAGCATCTAATAACTAAAATAATTACAATTTAAAATATATAAAATGGAACAAACTTGGAGATGGTATGGACCAAATGATCCTGTACAATTGTCTGATGCAAAGCAAGCTGGTGCAACAGGAATTGTCACAGCCTTACATCATATTAAAAATGGAGAGGTGTGGGAAGTGGATGAAATCATGAAAAGAAAGAAGGAAGTGGAAGCGGCAGGATTGACTTTTTCAGTTGTAGAAAGTATACCGGTACATGAGGACATCAAAAAACAGTCAGGTGATTATTTGAAATACATAGAAAACTACAAAAAAAGCATTATCAATTTAGCAGCTTGTGGTATTTATACGGTTTGTTACAATTTTATGCCGGTATTAGATTGGTCTCGTACTGATTTGTCTTATGAAATGCCTGACGGTTCTAAAGCATTGCGTTTTGATATTAATGAATTTGCTGCTTTTGAATTATTCATTTTAAAACGTCCGGGAGCTGAAAACACATATACAGAAGCACAAAAAGCGAAAGCAAAAGCAACTTTTGAAAAGTTGACCGACGCTGATAAAGTGAAGTTACAACAAAATATTATTGCCGGTTTACCTGGTGCAGAAGAATCCTATTCTGTTGAAGATTTTTTGAAAGTACTTCAGGAATATGATGGTATTGATGCAAATAGATTAAAACAAAATTTATATTATTTCCTGCGTGAAATTGTTCCTGTAGCTGAAATTGTAGGAGTAAAAATGGCTATTCATCCTGACGATCCTCCTTATCCAATTTTAGGTTTGCCAAGGGTTGTGAGTACAGAAGCTGATTTAATTCAATTATTAAATGCTATAGATTCTCCATCAAACGGATTTACAATGTGTACAGGATCTTATGGAGTTATTGCCGAAAATGATTTAGCTGGTATAGTAGATCGTCATGGGGATAAAATGAATTTTATTCATTTAAGAAGTACACAACGCGACGAGGAAGGAAATTTCTATGAAGCCAATCATTTAGAAGGTGATGTAGATATGTATGAAGTAGTAAAATCTATTTTGAAAAAGCAGAAAGAAACAAATAGAACTATCCCAATGCGACCGGATCATGGTCATCAAATGTTGGATGATTTAAATAAAAGAACTAATCCAGGCTACTCTGCAATAGGACGTTTAAGAGGTTTAGCCGAATTACGAGGATTAGAGTTGGGGATTACGAGAAGTTTATAAAATTCTATAAATGTTAGTAAAAATTCATTTTGTAGGATTTAAGTAATTGAAAAGTAGTTCTAAATGAATAGAAGATTCTTTGATGTTTTTAGAGGATCTTCTATACTATATGATTCATATTAGACTACATAGTTATTGGATTATAAATAAAGTGTTTTAAAAAACGGTGAATATATTAGTGTCCAGAAATAAATTGGATTAAGGCTTGATGGTAGATGTATTATATAGCATGATAAAATAATGAGAGAGAAAATAATATCTAAAGCAACTGGTCTTTTCTTAAAATTAGGTTTTAAGAATGTAACCATGGATGATATTGCATCCGAACTATGTGTTTCTAAAAAAACTATTTATAAATACTTTCCTGGTAAAGAGATATTGGTAAGAGAGATTACTGCAATTATTCATAAAGCAGTTCATGAAAATATTAAAGCAATAGTTGCCCAAAATTTCAATGCTATTGAAGAAAATTTTCAAGTTAGAAGAGTATTTAAAGAAATGTTTAAGGCAGTTAATTCTTCCCCTATTTATCAATTAAAAAAAATGTATCCGAATATTTATAGTGCCTTATTATTGAAAGAAGTACATCAATGTAAAAGACTTTTTAAACAAAACATTGAAAAAGGAATTCAACAAGGATTATACCGCAAAGATGTTAGTATAGAGCATTATGCTTCTTTTTATTATACTCTTATTTTTAGCCTAAATCAAGAAAATAATCGTTTTAAAAGTGATTTTGATAAGTTGGAAATAGAAGCATTAGAATACCACACCCGGGCAATGGCCACACCGAAAGGAATTTTAGAACTTGAAAAACATATTGTTTAACTAAAAAAGTTTCATTCTTGTTTGGATTGATATAATTGTGCTCCTTGCGCGTAAAAATTATTTATAATAGACTAGTTAAGTAAAAAATAAAATTCAAATATTAAATATGCTACTGGTTTAAATCCAGTTAAGGTAACCCAAATAAAATTTAAACCATATTGTTTTGTAGGTTTTGGATTGTTATACGTAGCTAGAAAGGAATAAAAAAAGCTAAACCGAAAGGTTTAGCTTTTGTAAGAATTAAGTGACCTCGACTGGATTCAAACCAGTAACCTTCTGAGCCGTAATCAGATGCGCTATTCAGTTGCGCCACGAGGCCTTTTGCAGTTGCTTTGTAAAGCGTGATTGCGGGTGCAAATATAGGGATAAATGTGTAACTTGCAAGCATAAATTTCAATAAATACTAAAAAAAATGCAGTTAGAAAATTACATCCGTGATATTCAGGGTTTTCCAAAAGAAGGAATTTTGTTTAAAGATATTACTCCGTTACTAAATGATGCAAAAGCGACTCATGAATGTCTTAAAATCTTAGTAGAATCATTGAAAGGACAAAAAATAAACAAGGTTGTTGGTGCCGAAAGCAGGGGATTTTTGTTCGGGATGTTATTGGCACAGGAATTAAATGCCGGTTTTGTGCCTGTAAGAAAACCCAATAAACTGCCTTATGAAACCATTTCAGCTTCTTATGATTTAGAATACGGAACTGATATTTTAGAGATTCATAAAGATGCCATCCAAAAAGGGGATAAGGTATTAATTCACGATGATGTGTTGGCGACTGGAGGAACAGCGAAGGCGGTTTGCGAATTAGTAGAAAAGCTAGGTGGAGAAATCGTACAGTTGAATTTCCTGATGGAACTCACTTTTTTAAACGGAAGGGAAAAATTAAATGGCTATGCTATTTTTGCGGCTTTAACGTATTAGTCTAATGCTCTTGAAGTAACATAATAGCGATAGCCAATAATAGCTAGCTGCCATTTTTTAGCTTTTGCCAAATCAAGTCCTTGTTTGGTGAAACTAGGTAAAATGAGTTTGTTGATTTTAGCTAATATTTTGAACATAGCTTTTTGGTTTTCTTAAAGATATAAAAAAAGACGGTTTTTATAAAAACCGTCTTTTTTTGTTTGTAATAGAAAAGTATTGATTATTTGAATAATGCTTTAGTTTCCATTTCTATAATACCATTTAATGCTTTTTCGCCATATTTCTGAACAGCTTCGTCTTTTTGTTTTTGTGAAGCATCTGTCATTTTTCGGACTGTAATGGAAACAATTTCATCATGATTTAATTTTTTAAATTTTCTGTAGTTGCTGATTTTTCCATCTATAATGATAACCACTTTATTGTAGTCTATGTTATTTGTAGTAGCTACATCTTGTTTTATGCCTTTTTTAATAGGTTCAGATTCAACTTTCCAACCGTTAGCTTCTTTTGAACTAGTAGCCATATGTCCTAATGCAAGCTTCCATTGATTAACTTTTTGATCCTCTTGTAATGTTTGAAATCCTTGAACAGTTTTTCTTTGAATAGGTTTGAAATTATTTAGAGTTGTTTTTTCTTTGGTTGTGATTTGAATAACACCATTTTTGCCACTTTCACCATATTGAGTAATTGCGCTAATTCCTTTTAACACATTTATGCTTTCAATTTGATCGGTTGGAAGTTCTTCAATCTTGAAATTGTAATCAGCTTGATTACCATCAATAATGATTAGTGGTTTTATACCATCTTGACTAGAAATTGCTCTAATAACATTTTTATCGTCTAATTGTGCAATTGTTTTTGTTGTTACCTTAATTGTATTTTCCAAAGTGTTAACATCCATTTTGTCAATGCTATTTTTGTCTAATTTTTCAAGCTCTTCTTTGGTTGATTTTACTCCATCAATATAAATTATTTTATTGGTAATTTTAACGGGTTTTAATAGCTGTTTAGTAGTAACCAGAATTGTTTTTTTGCCCGAAATTGTGGCAACATCAATTTTTTCAATTCCTTTAGGATCTAATTTATCTAATTCTTCCTGACTTGATTTTTCGCCATTGATAATTATTTCTTTGTCTTCAGATAAAGTTTTTAAATCTTTTTCAAGTTGAAATGATTTTAAATCAACTGTTTCTGATTTGGTTTCATTTTCTGGTTTTTGAGTTTCTCTATCTTGGGCAACAACCTCAATTTGAAATAAAAATACAAAAGCAATAAGTGCTGGAAATACGGTGATGTACTTCCATGAATGCCATTTTTTAGATTGGTTTTGGTTCAACATAATAATTCGTTTTTTGATTAAAGATTGATAGAAATGGTTGGTAATTGTTACACAATTTTCTTGTGTGGTTATTTTTAATAAGGTTAATTGGTAGGCTTTTTTATCGGATATGTTTTTTGAAGCTTCGCTGTCGGCAATGAATTCCAGGTTTTGAACAATGGCTTTTTTGTACAGCCAAATCAGCGGATTGAACCAAAAGAAGACACAAAACAATCTTGAAAGCACTACATCAAAGCTGTGTTTTTGTTGGCTGTGTACTTTCTCGTGTTCCAAAATATTTTTTAATTCATCAGTACTATATAAAGCCGAATTGTACACGATGTAATTGAAAAAAGAAAAAGGAGCAATGTTCTCGGAAATATCTATGAATTTAAAATTGCCATTTTGTTGAATGTTTTTTCCTTTTAATACTTTCATCAAACTATAAAAATCAAAGGCTAATTTTAAAAATAATATCAGAATTCCGGTGAGATAAGTATACATACCAATTAGATACCAATTGATTTCGGGTTCTGGAGCAACTACAGAAGTTGTCACAGGAATGTTGGACCAATCGAATGAATCTGTTGTTGGTTCGACCCAAATTATTTTGGTGATAAAAAATAACGGCAGAATACTGGAGCTAATTAATCCAAAAATTAAGAACCATCTGTTTGCGGTAAAGAAGGTTTCTTTTCGAAGTAATAACAAGTAGGCCAAATAAAATAAACCAAATAAGCTACTTGCTTTAATGAGGTAAATGAAAAGTGTTTCCATAATTATTGCTTTTTTTCAATCATGGCTAAAATTTCGCGTAATTCTTCGGCAGATATTTTTTCTTCTTTGGCAAAAAAGGAAACCATATTTTTATAAGAATTATTGAAATAGGTTTCGATAGCGGTATTCATAAATTTTTTTCGATAATCTTCCATTTTTACAATTGGAAAATATTGATGCGTTTTCCCGAAAGCATTATAGGAAACATATCCTTTTTCTTCCAGATTTCTAATAATGGTCGAAAGCGTGTTGTAATGCGGTTTTTCATCCGCCATTTCGACCATGACTTCTTTTACAAAAGCTTTTTCCAGCTTCCATAAAATTTGCATGATTTCTTCTTCTTTGTTGGTTAACTTTTCCATGGAGATTATTTTTTATTTGAATCAAATGTATAACTATGTTTTTAGTTGTAAAACTGTTTTAGTAGTTATTTAACTAATTTTTTAGTTTTATGGTTTTTCTCTGCTAAATATTATGAGCTTTAGTCTTTGCGGCTTTGTAACTTTTAAGCTATTTTTGCATAAAATTTTGAAGATGAGGTATATTCTATTGCTTATTGTTTTATTACAAAGTAGTTTTGGCTTTAGCCAGGAAAAATTTAATTGGGCTACAGCCCAAAAGTTTCAGCAGGAATTGAATAAGGAATATGCTAATCGTGATAGTAGTCCTTTGATGGCTGAGGATTTAGCCACTTTTAAAGGTTTGGATTTTTATCCAATAAATAAAAAGTTTTTTGTTAACGCTCATTTTGTGAGAACTCCCAATGAGAAGCCGTTCAAGATGAAAACTTCGACAAACAGAATGCCGGTGTATGTGAAATATGGGGAAGTGCATTTTGAAATCGATGGGAAAAAATGCAAACTGAATGTTTATCAGGATTTGGAATTAATTCAAAATCCAAAATACAAAGACGACTTGTTTTTGCCATTTTTTGATGCAACTTCGGGTAAAGAAAGTTACATTGGCGGAAAATATATCGATTTGAAAATTCCTAAAGGCAATACTGTTGCGATTGATTTCAATACTTCTTACAATCCGTATTGTGCTTACAGCTACCGTTATTCCTGTCCTAAAGTTCCTTTGGAAAACGATTTAAAATTGGCTATTCGTGCAGGTGTTAAAAAATTTCACGACTAATGCAATATTTCAATTTACATACGCATCAGTTTAAAAATCAGGAGCACATTCTGGAATTAGTTAATCAATATCCACAGGAATTTGACAATGTAATTCTTAATTATTCGATTGGAATTCATCCTTTGTTCATTGATGAAAAACGATTAGAAAGTGATTTAGAAATTCTGGAGCAAAAGGCAGGTTTACCGGAATGCCTGGCTATTGGAGAATGCGGTTTAGATAAACGTAGCGAAACCGCTTTTGAAATTCAATTGGAAGTTTTAGAAAAACAATTTTTGATAGCCGAAAAATTTCGAAAACCACTTGTGATACACTGCGTTCATGCTTTTCAGGAATTGGTCGAGATGAAAAACCAATTGCAAATTACAGTTCCCATTATCATTCATGGATTTTCTAAAAAAGAGCAGTTGGCAAAACAACTTCTCAATAATGGATTTTATCTTTCTTTTGGGAGATATTTATTGACTAATCCGGAATTAGAATCAGTTTTTAATGGTGTTCCTGAGAATCAATTTTTTCTGGAAACCGATACTTCTGATTATACTATTGAAGAAGTGTATGCCTTGGCAGCAAAATATAAAAAAATAACTGTAACGGAATTACAGCAAATTATTTCGAATAATTTCAATACCGTTTTTAATAAATAAATTACCGAATACACAAATACCTTTATTATGGCTGAATGGACAGAGAGAGCTGAATTATTATTTAGAAAAGAAGGATTAGAAAAATTACAAAATGCACACATACTCGTAGTAGGATTAGGTGGTGTGGGCTCGTTTGCGGCTGAATTTTTAGCCAGAGCAGGAGTGGGAAAAATGACTATTGTTGATGGTGATGTGGTCGATATTACTAATATTAACCGACAATTGCCGGCTTTGCATTCTACTGTAGGAGAGCCTAAAATTACCATTGTTGGCGACAGATTGATGGATATTAACCCTGAATTACAATTGACGCGTGTACAGGAATTTCTTTCTCCTGAACGTGCTTTCGAAATTGTAAATACCGATTTTGATTACGTTTTAGACTGTATTGATAGTATTACTCCAAAATTGAACCTGATTGTAGGTGCTAAGAAAAAAGGCGTGAAAATTATTTCGAATATGGGTGCCGGTGGAAAAATGCAAGCCGGAAAAGTGGTTGTAAAAGACATTAGCAAAACCGATGTTTGTCCGTTAGCCAAAGTGGTTCGAAAACGACTTAAGAAAATGGGTGTCAGCAGGGGAGTGAAAGCGGTATTTTCTATCGAAAAACCGGACGAAGGCAGCGTGAAAAGAACGGATGGTTCTAATTTTAAAAAATCTTTCTACGGAACGAACAGTTATATGCCATGTTTGTTTGGTTTGCATGCAGCCGAAACTGTAATTCGTTATATCGTTAAAAAAGAAAACTAGTAACAAGTCCTTAGTGGTTAGTCCTTAGAAATTTAATATTAAACTAAGTACTAGGGACTAAGTACTAAAAATCTAAAAAAAAATATGATACAAACAGTAATTTTTGATATGGACGGTGTAATCGTTGATACTGAACCGGTTCACCGTTATGCCTATTACAAACAATTTGCCGAATTAAATATCGAAGTAAGCGAAGAATTATACACTTCGTTTACGGGGAATTCAACACGAAATATTTTTCAAAAACTAAAAGATATTTTTCAACTCGAACAGGAAGTTGAAGATTTGATTCAAAGAAAAAGAAGTATTTTTAATGATGCTTTTGATACTAAGAAAGATTTAGAATTGTTGGCGGGAGTTCGCAATTTAATTGAAGATTTACATCAAAATGGAGTACAGTTAATTTTGGCTTCATCGGCTTCAAAAGTAACTATTGAACGCATTTTCAATCGTTTTGATTTACATCAATATTTTACCCATAAGGTAAGTGGTGAAGATTTTCCAAAATCAAAACCACATCCGGCCATTTTTGAGCATGCGGCGAGTTTATCAGTAGCTCCAAAAGAAAATTGTATTATTATTGAAGATAGTACCAATGGAATTGTTGCGGGAAAAGCGGCAGGGATTTTGTGTATTGGCTACAATAGTGAGCATTCTAAGAATCAGGATTTATCATTGGCAGATTATGTTGTTGATCATTTTGATGAGTTGGATTATGTCAGAGTTAAAGAAATGGATTCTAAATTATGCAATAATTAACAGCTGTCGTAAAACAGATATTGTAAATTTGATTTTTAAACATTACAGAATTATGAAAAGAGTATTGATTGTATTATTTCTTGTGGTTTCTCATTTTGGCGTTGAAGCTCAGGTACGTATTCCTGAAACAAGCCCGAAAGCTGTTGTAAAACAAGTGGTAGGTTTAACTGATGTTGAAATTGTTTATTCACGCCCTTCGGCCAGAGGAAGATCGGTTTTAGGAAATTTAGTTCCTTTTGGTCAGTTGTGGAGAACAGGAGCCAATGATAATTCGACAATATCTTTTAGTGATGATGTGGTTATTAATGGTAAGACTTTAAAAAAAGGTAAATATGCCTTATATACCATTCCAAATATTCAAAGTTGGGATGTATTGTTTTATACCGCAACAGATAATTGGGGAACACCTAAGGAATTTGATGAGGCTAAAGTGGCTTTGAAAACTACTGTTAACGAAGAAGCTTTAGTAAAACCGGTTGAAACCTTTACATTGGCAATTGGTAATTTAGATAGCGGTTCGGCTACATTAGATATTTCCTGGGAAAATTCATTTGTTTCTTTAAAATTTGAAGTGCCTACTCAAAAAAAAGCGATTGCCAGTATCGAAAAAACATTGGCTGGTCCTACACCTGAAGAATTTTATACCGCTGCCCAATATTATTACCAGTCTAACGGCGATATTGAAAAAGGCAGAGCTTATATTGACAAAGCAGTAGAATTGTCTAAATCAGTTCCTTTTTACTATTTGAGATTAAAATCGTTAATTCAGGCGAAACAGGGAGATAAAAAAGGGGCAATAGAAACTGCCAAATGGTCTATGTCGGCTTCTGAAGCTGCCGGAAACAAAGAATATATTGAAATGAACAAAGCGAGTATAGAGGAATGGAGTAGATAAAATATTCCGTTTTTTTATAAAAAATCCCATTTGGACATGATTGTGCGAATGGGATTTTTGTTTTTATTTATTTTCAATTATTAGTTTTAAAAATATTTTCCTGTAGCTAGTGCGAGCTTTTTGCTCGTGCCTGTAAACCGTCGTTAGCAAACGTATTTTTATTTATCTTTTTTTATCATGAAATAGATTTTAAATGGAATTATCAAAATTCCAAATAACAATGTGAACATAAATACTGTTAAGAATGAATAACCTGAATTAATAAAATTTTCACTTTCCAAGTAATAGAGTAATAAGGCATATGTAATAAACGTTTTGAATATTTTAAATGAAAAATTTACAAAATTTCGTTTTTCTGTTGGTTTACCTTCCAAATAAAAACTGGCACCAATAATTACGATAGGTATAAAAAAAATATAAAAATAGTACATCATTATTTTTTTCTGTTGAGTTGGTCAATTTTATGGGATGTGGAAAATATGTTTGCTAACGGTTTGCAGCTTGCCGAAGGCGGGGCTTTAGGAGTACCATCTGTCAAGCTACCACTTATGTTTATTTGAAGCCAAAAAGTTTCTGCCACCACGAACGCCCGGCTTTTGGCAAGGTGCTGTTAGGCACAGTGTTTTTCTTCTCCGTTCGTAATACTAAATATTTCTTGTCACAATTTCTCTGTACGTAGCTAATTATTCCAAGCAGTGAACCATATTCGTCCATCGAATTTTTCCTACCAGATATTTCAATCCAGTCTTTATATTGGCTTTCTAATTCGTCTAAAGTTCTATAGTAAGTCCTGATTGTGCTTAGATTAATTAATACTTTGTCGCTCGAATTTTTAATAACATTAAATGGTTCGGAAATTTTGAAAATGAAGCGTATTAATTTTTCAAGATTTTCTGTCCCATCAATTAAATAAACCTCAATTCCTAATTGTCCGTTTTCATCCTCGGTCAGATATTTGTCAAATAGTTTTTCGTCATTGAGAAGAACATCAGTTTCAATTTGGTCGGTAGCTACAAAAGTTAATTCTAATGCAATTTCTGCAAAGTCGTCTAGAAGCTTAACGTCAACTTTTTCAGTTTTCCCACTTCCTTTAATTTCTTTGCCCTGTATATTATGTTTGATTGTCCAGGCAAGTCCTAAATATCTACCAATTTGATTTATAATTGAGTCAAGGTCTTCACCTTTTTCCATCCTTTTTCGGAGTTCAACGATTAAAGGAGCTGTTCGTCTATTGAAGTCTAGGAAATATTTAGGATGTCCATTTTGAAAAATAACCCATTCGTCAATAGATAATTCAAAAAACGGAATAGCTCGAAATTTCCCTTCCGAACCTTCAAATAAATACGATTCCGTCTGTAATTCTATTTTTGTCATAGTATTGTACCTAACTCTTAATATATGCAGCTCTAGAAATTGAAATAGATTTAATTGCTTTATTTTCAAATGTTTAATTTTAACAACACAAAAAATGCAATGCGTTTTTTTTGTCGGTTTTGTTTTTTTATTAGATTTTTTTAAAAATAATAAAAATAGTATTACAGATTTTCTAAGGGGGGTAATTATTTTCCGAATCCTTTAGGCAAGAGCAAGATGCTCGCGCTAGCCTTTAGATTTGTTTTTTGAATTATTCTTCAATTTTTGCGGTTTTAAAAATACTTGCCTGCAACAAAGCCGAAAGCACAATCGTCATAATGGCTCCTACAAAATTCAACCATAAATAACCCAGCTTTTCTTCGCCGCTTGGGTAGATGTAAATGGCGAAATAGTAGATAATGAAAATGGTTAACTGGCTAATTATTGCACTATAAAATATAGCTTTCGCCTTTATAAATTTTATGTAAAAACCAACAAGGAAAATCCCTAATACGGTTCCGTAAAATATAGAACCTACGATGTTTACCAATTGAATTAAATTTTCAAAAAGTGTTCCCACACAGGCAAAAAGAATTGCTATAATTCCCCAGAATAAGGTGAAAAATTTAGTTACATTCAAATAATGTTTTTCGGTTTTGGGTTCTTTTAAATTTCGTTTGTAAATATCAATAGCCGTTGTAGAAGCCAGTGCGGTAAGTCCCGAAGCTGTGGATGACATCGCTGCCGAAATAATTACAGCAAGTAATAATCCAATTAAACCTTTGGGTAAATAATGCAAAATGAAATGAAAAAAAACATAATCCTTATCGTTAGTTTCACTTCCGCTATCGGCTTTTAAAATGATTTCTTTGGCATGGTCTCTAAGGTCTTTTTCTTTGGTAGAAATGGCAACCAGCTCCTTTCTAAGAATTGGGTTGTCGTAATCCTGATTTAATTGGTCGATATACAAAAGGTTGATTACTTTTTTGTCTTCTGAAAGAACGTCTAATTTTTTCTCTAAGGCGTGGTATTCGTTTTTGTATTTCGATTTTTCAATTGCAGCCTTGTTGTTGGGATTGAAATTTAGAGGGACAGGATTGAATTGGAAAAACACAAAAACCATTACTCCAGTCAACAAAATAAAGAACTGCATGGGAACTTTTAAGAAACCATTCATGATTAATCCCATTTGGCTTTCACGAACAGATTTTCCAGATAAATACCTTCCTACCTGAGACTGATCGGTTCCAAAATAAGCCAAAGCAAGGAAAAAACCACCTGTTATTCCGCTCCAAATGGTGTACTTTTCTTCGGGATCTGTAGAAAAATCTACAATATTCATTTTAGCATTGGCACCTGCAATATGTAAAGCATTACTAAAAGTCATATCGTTAGGCAGGAAATGGAGGATTAGAAAAAAAGTAATGAACATCCCTGACATAATCACAAACATCTGCTGTTTTTGGGTTACGTTTACCGCCTTAGTTCCTCCTGAAAAAGTATAAATGATTACCAGAATTCCAATGACAATATTCGTATAACTCAAATTCCATCCCAATAAAGCCGATAAAATAATGGCAGGAGCATAGATGGTTAATCCTGTTCCGAGCCCTCTTTGCACTAAGAAAAGAATAGCAGCCAGAGAGCGGGTTCTTAAATCAAATCGTTTTTCGAGGTATTCATAAGCGGTGAACACTTTGTATTTATGGTAAATAGGGATAAACGTCAAACAAATAACAATCATGGCTATTGGTAAACCAAAATAAAATTGTACAAAACCCATTCCGTCATGATAGGCTTGTCCGGGCGTAGATAAAAAAGTAATGGCGCTGGCCTGTGTAGCCATTACCGAAAGACCTACGGTATACCAGGGAGTTTCATTGCTTCCCAGAATAAAATCCTCTACGTTTTTACTTCCTTTGGTTTTCCAGGCTCCATAAGATACAATGAAGAGCAGGGTGATAATAAGTACAATCCAATCAAATAATTGCATGGCTTAAGAGTATAATTTCATTATTAAATAAAAAACCAAGATGTATATTGCATTTGCAATTAATACCCATGTATAATTTGTTTTCCAGTTCTTTTCTTTCTTTAGTCCCATTTGATCTATTTTATTATTCAGGATTAACAGTTTCTGATTCCGGAGTTTTTAAAGCAATCATATTAGCAATTAATCGATATGCTCCTGAAACTCCCATAGGTAATTCTCTAAATAAACTCAAACCGGTATAAATGTATTGCCCTTTTCCGTAAGTAGCCACTAATAAAGCCCCTTTTTTAGGCGTTTCTCCTTTGTCATGCGAAGAGAGAATAGGAGTGAAGGCTGCGTCGAATTCATTTGGATAATACAAACCCTGTTCCTGTGTCCACCCTTTAAAATCTTTTTGAGTAATTTGATTTGGATAATTCAAAATCGGATGATTTGGTACCAAAAATTCTACTGTGGCATTTTCATCAGTAACCCTGTCCTGAGAAATGGTCAAAGGATAAGGCGCAATATTATGAGGGATATTTGAATCAGGAGTATTGTATTGTACAATTAAGGTTTTTCCTTTTTTAACAAATTCAAGTAATAGATGTTGTCTGTTTTTTAAAGCAGGTAAGGTGTTGTAAGCGCGAATTCCGGTTATGATAACATCAAAATTATTTAAACTTCGGGAGTTAATATCGTCGGGATTCAACAGGTTTACTGTGTAGCCCATTTGACTTAAGCATTCAGGAACTTCATCGCCGGCACCCATGATGTAGCCAATTCTTTCATTGGTAGTTTTTAAATCCAGTTTTTTAAATTTGGCTTCGGCAGGCAACAAAACCTGTTGTTTCGAAATATGATCGTAGTTGATAATAATTTGCTCTTTTTCCAGCTTTTTATTATTGATGGTTGCGCTGCTTTTGGCCGTTATTTCAGAAGGATTTTCAGGAGGAGTTACATCAAAATACAAGGTTTTTTCACTTTCTTTTTTGTCAAGATTAAAAGCAATTGATGCCGGAGTTACCTGCCAATTATCGGCTAATTCCAATTGTACATTTCCTTCAATATTGTCTTTTCCCGCTTTGACCTGAACAGCCATTTTTTTTGTTTTTCCATCATTAAAAAACGAAACCTGGTCAAGGATTTTTGTACTCACATCAGGTATAATATCCAAATAGTTGTACATTTCTCCTTTTACTTTATCGTTGTATTTGTAGACAATATCGCGCTCAAATGGAATGTCTATACCATTTATTTTAATGTTAAATTGTATTTTAACATCCCTTATAATATCAGGAATTCCAATGTTTTGTTGCTCAGAAACCTGATACATTCCTGTTGTTCCTTTGTCTTTTAACCAATAAGGTTGACTGTATTCTAAGTTTTCGGGTAATTCTAAATCGATCGTGTTTCTTTCGGCAATATTATTACTTAAAACTTTATTTAAAACGCTGTTTTTTTGATTTGGAAAAAGGCTTATGCTGCTTAATTCCATCGGAATAGGGCTTCGGTTAATGGCTTCTAGTCTTAATTTAATAGTACTTCCCGGAGTTGCCTGTTGTACATTAGAAACAGCTTCAAGATACAATCCGCTACAGCCGGCAATAATGTTTTTAAGTTCTTCCAGTTTTATTGGTTTCCAATGATTTTCGTCTAATGATGCTATCATTTGATAAACCTTAAGTAAATCAGGGATAGCATCAGATGGATTGGAAAAATTGAATTGTGATTCAATCTGGCTCAGTAATTCACCAATTGCTTTTCCACCGTTTACGCGATTCCAGCTGGTGTCAATACCATCAAAAAGATTGGATTTGTCATTTAATTTTTCGCCATTAATCAGTTCTAAATATTCGGTTTCTTTGCCGCGGTTACCCGTACTTCCAAAACCTTGCGATTTATGACTGCTTCTGCTTAAAGCGGCAATTTCCTGATTGGATTTTCCTAATTCCGGATAATAAGCGCCTGTTTCGAGACTAATTAATTTAGATTTATCGGCCTGATCAAATTTTTCCTGACTTCCATAAAAATTCACAGAAGCATTAAAGAATATACGTTTAGGTTGCCAGGGATTATACCATTTTAATTGTTCCGGAAAACGTTTTGGATTGTTGGCTAGTTTAAAACTTTCAACACTTAAAATTGCCGAGGCGGTATGATGTCCATGAGTTGTTCCTGAGGTACGATGGTCAAAACGATTGATAATTACATCGGGTTGGAATTTTCTGATTGTCCAAACCACATCAGCCAATACTTTTTCACGATCCCAAATTTCGAAAGTTTCATCGGGGTTTTTAGAAAAACCAAAATCGTTGGCACGGGAAAAAAATTGTTCTCCACCGTCTATTTTTCGAGCTTCTATGAGTTCCTGAGTACGAATTACACCTAATAATTCTCTTAATTCGGGTCCTATTAAGTTCTGTCCGCCATCGCCACGGGTTAATGATAAATAAGCTGTTCTTGCTTTTTTTTCGTTTGATAAATAAGAAATTAATCTTGTGTTTTCATCATCGGGATGCGCTGCAATATAAAGTACACTTCCTAAAAAATTCAATTTCTGAATTTGATTGTAAATTTCAACAGCATTCCATTTTTGAGGTTTTTGAGCTGATGTTGATTGAAAGAACAATAAGGATAGAAGAATAAATAGAATTCTGTTTTTTAGTGTTTTTTGCATAATTTGTCTCAATAAGCTCAAATGTAGTAATTAATTTTTTTGGAATAAAATCATTCCTGTTTTCTTTGTAATGTCTGCTAAAATAGAAAGGCGAATTCCAAATTGAAATTCGCCTTTTTTATTTATAAGAATCGATTAGTCATTTCTGCGTCCGCGGTGATTTCCTCTATCATCGTCATCTCTATCACGTCTGTCATATCTGTCGTGTTTATCGTAAGATCTGTAATTGTCGGCATAACGATTGTTGTAATAACGGCGACCTTCAGAGTATCCTCCTCTGTTGTAATTTCTGTTATCGTAATATCTTACATTATGATTGTTGTAGTAAGTATAAGGTCGGCTTCCACAGTATCCGCTTAAAGCAATTCGACGGGCATGAACTAAATCATAGTCGCGGTATTGTGCAGGAACGTATCTTGTGCGACACCAGTTTCCGTTGTTTAAATAAACATATAGTCCGGCATTTACATCATAGTAAGATTCAATTTCAGGAAGGTAATAAAAATCTACACCTACATGATTTTGAGGTACCCAGGCTGCAGATCTAACTATTACTGCCGGAGCTCCGATATTTACATTAACTGAAAGTTGCGCTTTTGAAGAAGTGCTTGCGGCAAATAAAATGATTCCTGTTGCGATTAATTTTAATGTTTTCATGATTTCTATATTTTAAAGTTATTTGGGGGATTTGTAAATTGTTTTATAATTATGTTAGTCTGATTTCAACTACTGTGCCAAAAAGTATTTTGTTAACTTAATTTTAACTTTTTTAATAAAAAGTAAAACACATTATGCTCTTTTGTATTCTATTTTAGAGTATTGAAATTAGTGTTTTCTATTTCCGTGATCGTGTTTTTGACTTCCATGTTCGTGTCTGTCGTGTTCTTTGTATTTTTTATTGTCATTATGAAAATCACGTCTTTCTCCGATAAATTTTTGTGGTTTTCCTTTGTAACCTTTGTAATATTTAGCCTTATGATTTTTAAAATATACATAAGGTTTTCTACCGTGGTAATCTGTTAAAACTACTTTGTAACCATGGTACAAGTCGTAATTTCTATAGCGTCCTGGCAAATAACGGGCGTGTATCCATCTTCCATTATCGAAATAAATAAATTGGGATAGACGAATATCATAATAAGCCTCGACGTCTGGTATGTAATAAAAATCGACATTAGAATACCCTACCGGTCCCCAGGCAGGAGGAGTGCCTATATTGACATTTACGGATACTTGGGCGTTTGAATTAGTACCTAAGAATAACACAATTCCTGCTATGATTAATTTTAAATTTTTCATGATTTCTGTTTTTTAAATTTATTTAGGGTTTTGAAATTTTATTTCCAATTAATGTGCCAATGTTAGTTTTGTTAACATTTTTTTAACTTTTAAATTAAGGCTAAAAAAAAGAAACGCAATTAGCGTTTCTTTAGTATTGAGGGTTTAAAAAAAATTAATGTTGGCTATTGCCTTTTCCGTGACCACCACCGCCATGCTTGTAATGACCGTTTCCATTTCCGTTTCCTCGATTGTTGTTAAAATCACGTCCGTTATCGTGTCTGTAACCAATGGTTTTTTGTGGCCCACCTTTGTAGCCTTTGTAATATTTGGCTCTATGGTCTTTGTAGTATATGTAAGGAGTTCTTCCGTGATAATCTCTTAAAACTACTTTATATCCGTTGTACAAGTCATAGTCACGGTATCGCATTGGTAAGTATCTTGAATGAATCCATCTACCGTTACCAAAGTAAATAAATTGTGATAAACGAATATCATAATAAGCTTCGACGTCTGGAAGATAATAATAATCGATATTAGCATATCCTACCGGTCCCCAGGGTGGAGGAGTCCCTATATTAACGTTTACTGAAACCTGTGCATGAGATGCACTCGTGACTAACAATATGATTCCTACTGCAATTAATTTTAAAGTTTTCATAATTCTATTTTTTAGGGGTTATTTATTTTGTTGTTAGTATCCAAAAGCCAATTATTGTGCCAAAAAAATAGTCTGATGTTTAAAATCTAGTTAAAAAAGCAGCCCGTTCTTGTTAAAAGAGCTGCTTTTTTAGCGGTAGAGCGTTGGATTTAAATTAATAAAATTAATAAAAGAATAATGATAATAATGGCGCCAACAGAGAGATAAACGCCATGACCGTAAGTTTTTAAGTTTGATTTAATGGTTTTAACTTCGGTTCTTAATTCTTTTTTTTCAGATTTAGATAAGTTAGACTTATCCATTTCCTTAATTTCATTTAATCGATTAAGCATTGTTTTAACTTCGGCAGGAATTTCTTTTGGATTTTCTGCTGTATTTTTGTCTGCCGCATAAGTACTTGCAGGCAGCACACCTAATGATAATATCACCATCATTAAATAAAAGCTCAGTTTTTTCATACTTAATAAATTTAGATTAAAAATAGATTCTTTGTATAAAGATACTTATTAATTATCTGGTAGTCAAGTGATAAATGTTATTTTTATTTAAAAGGGACTACTTTAGGTTTGGCTAATTCAAAGTTTTGAAATCCGAAATCTGTAGTTTCAAACGCATTAGTCTTAAAAATATTGTCTCCTGTAAACGGAATTTCTGGATAATAAGAAAGAGAGAGTTGAAAAGAACTAAACACCAGATAATCGTTGCTAATGAGTACGCCAATTCCAATTTTAGAATAAGTTCTATTAGTTTGTACCGGACTATTTTTATTGCCAATAACTGCAAGACTATAGTTTAAATAAGGATTGAGACGAAAACCCCAAATCTCCTTTGGTGCATAGGATTGTGTTTGCAGGGTGAGAACCATCTTTTGAGTGCCATATACCGGACTGTTGAATCCCTGAATCCCATAATTTTCATTAATGGTCAATAAATCGCCGAGACTATTTTGTCTGTTGATGCCAATAATCATTTGAGGCTTTATAAATTGGCGTATTTTCCATTTCCCAAGTTCTATCAGGTTTGTAAAATAATTAGCCTGAAAACTAATGGCACTTTGTTCGGTTTTTGATTGTCTAAAAAAACTTCCTATTTCAAAATTAGTACTCAGGAATCCCCATTTGTGGTAATTCCCAAAAGAAATTTGGGCTCCTGCATAAGGTCGCCATTTGTTGTTTTTGTATTGATAGCCTCCCGTAATCCCGTAGATTCTTCCTATGGGAACGTCTTCAGTTTGTCCGTTTTTAAAAATATAGTGGTCTTCGATAAATTGTCTGGTGTTGATTCCTATTCCGGTGAGGAGTAATTTTTCAGAATCATAAAAATCAATTGGATCTAATTCAGCTGTAGGACTAATAGAATAATTGGTGTTCAAAAAACGCGCTGCAATAATTAAATTGGTCGTGCGCTCCGTAATGGTATCAGCATTAATGATATGAAAAGCTTTTCCAAACCAAAAATCCTGGGTATTGTATTTGAAATTTTGAGAAATATAGTTTTCGTTTGCGTCCTGAATACTGTCTTTGAAGTAATTTTGATTAAGTGCAATTCCGGCAGCCCATTTGGTTAATGGTGAATAAAAAGGACGCTCAATGTTGATGCCTTTAGCATAATAATTCTCAAAATCGACAGTGTATTTTAGTTCGGTTTTAATGAATGAGTTTTTAATATTGGGAATTAAATAGCTGATGTTATTAGCATCTTTTCCATCGCGTCTTCGATTGGAATAGTAATAATCCATTTGATGTCCTAATCCAAAAAAATTGCGCTCTTTTAGTCCGATACTTGTCTTAGAATTAGAAATATTGAATTTAGGAACAGAGCTCCAGCTGTCCAAAATGCGTACAAATACATCGACAGAATCCGATTTTGGACTAACTAATTTTTCGGTAATAGTTACTTTGTTGATAAAGTTTTGGCTTCTTAACAAACGTTCCGATTCTCGTATTTCGAGTAGGCTGTAAGGCTTGTTTTTTGAAAAAAGCAATATGTTTTTAATGGCTATTCTCTTCGATTTAAGATGCATCCAGTTTCCTGTTTTTTCAGCCCATTGGTCAGGTATTTGGGTTGTGTCGCTATCAGAATACCCAAAAGGATCGAGCGTAACAATATGGATGTTTCTAATAATTTTGCCTTCTACTTTTAAATGTCTGGAAGGAGTAGTTTTTGTTCTGACTTTTTTAGACTTTGTAGGCTTAAATACTAAACGATGAAGAAATTTGGCTGTTTTGTTTTTTGGAGTATTTAGAATAGCAGGAATCTTTTCGTCTTCTTTTGGTGTTGTTTTAACTTGTGAAAAAGAAAGCTGGCAACAAAGAATTATGATAACAAAACCAATTATTTTATAATCAGATAGCATGATGAAATTTTTTAAAAGATTTTGCGAAGAATAACTTTTAACTCTTTGTTTTAATAACGCCCAGCTGATTGGCCTTATTATAAAGTTACTACAAAATACTAAAAGAAGCTATCTTTTTTTGTACGAATTAATCGATAAATTCTTTGTCTTCATGCAAATTTGGAAGGATAGAAATCCCTTTTTGGAAAAAAAGATTATTAGGATAAATAACCGTTTCACCTTCCTTATTTTTTAAGGTTACATGAAAAGCACCAATATCTTCAATTTCGCCTATAAGAGGAAAGTCTTTGTCCAGAATTTGGATTACATCGCCTATTTTAAAAGGAAAAGAGAAGAATAAAATGACTCCTGAGGTAATATTACTCAAAATAGACCATTGCGCAATCATAACAACACCGGCTACACCTATCGCAGTAGCGACTGAAGCAATGCCTGCAAAAATTTCTTTTGAGCTTACTCCCCAAATAAAAATCAAAGCAATAGCTGCCAGAATATTTATCAGCAGGTGAATGTATTTGACAACTAAATTGGTTCTGTTTTCAATGATATGAGTGCTTTTGGCAAATTTGCGTACTAATTTGGTAGATATAATTCGTAAAATAATAAGAACTATTACTACTATGCTGCTCGCAATTGATTCAGTTGTAAAATGATTAAGGAAATTCATTTGTTTTGTTTTAAGCTAAATTACTCAAATATTGGTATACTTTATCTACCGGAAGTCCAATAACATTGGCATAAGAACCTTCAATTTTTCTAACACCTACAAAACCAATCCATTCCTGAATTCCGTAAGCACCCGCTTTGTCAAAAGGTTTGTAATTTTCAATATAATATTCAATCGCTTCGTCGGTTAATTCATTGAAAGTAACTTTGGTTATTTCGTAGATAACTTCGGTTTTTGTGTTGGTTTTAAAGCAAACTGAGGTGATTACTTCGTGAGTAGCATTCGATAATGATTTTAAAATAGCAAAAGCATCCTCACTGTCTTTGGGTTTTCCCAAAGCTTTTTCGTTGTGCCAAACTAAGGTGTCGCTGGTAACCAGCACTTCGTTTTCTTTTACTTCTCCGTCAAAAGCAGCTGCTTTTAGTTCGGCCAAATAATTAGTGATTTCCTCTCTTTTTAATTCAGGAGGAAATATTTCTTCAATTTCTTTTAAGCGAATTTCAAAATCCAAATCCAAATCTTTGAAAAATTGCTGTCTTCTTGGCGAACCCGAAGCTAAGATGATTTTGTGCTGTTTTAATTTATTTCGAAGCATGGTATTGTATGTTTAGGGTAATAAATAGAATCGATAAAATTCCGAAAAATAATATCCATTTCAGGACTTTGCTCAATTTCTGAAAGTCGGATTTTGATTGTGCAGTCCAAATTTTAATGCTAAAATAAAGCATTGGTGCTAAAACAAAAATAAAACTATAAATGGTAGCAGCTATCAAATTATTGGAGACCAAATAATTATTGATATAGATGAGAAGCGTAATTACAGGAATAAAACTCAATGCAAAAACCAATTTTGAAGTTTTCGGAATGCCTAAAACAATGGCTAATGTGCTCATTCCCTGTTTGAAATCGCCGTCAAAATCTTCTAAATCTTTAACAATTTCGCGTAGCAAATTAATCATAAACGCAAAAATGGCGTAGTCTAAAAGTATGGAGAACATACTTGCCATTACTCCCTGATTGGCGGAATTGGTTGCCGGAAAGATGTCGAAAATTCCAATGATAATAACACTTGTTGATAATAATAAAGCCACAACAATATTGCCTAAAATCATCATTTGTTTCAAACTTGTAGCATAAATATAAAGCGTTGCAGCAATCAAAACAAAAATGGCTGCAAAATTAGGACGCATAATCACATTAGACAAATAAAAGCCAATTGCGACTCCGCTAATATTTAAAACCGCATAAATGTTATAGGCTTTCGATTCTGAAATCGATTTACCTACAATTACTTTATCAGGTTTGTTCTCTTTGTCAGTTTCCTGATCAAAAATATCATTAATCACATAACCGGCAGCGGCAATCAAAACGGTGCTTAAAACTAACAAACCGTATTGCCAATCAGCCAGAGCCAAATCAATTTTTTGTAATTTCAAAAAGCCGTATCTAAAAATAAGCTGCATCAAAGCCAGCATCAGCAGGTTTTTGTATCGAATAAGGTTTAGGAAGTTCATTTGTTGAGTTGGGAGTTGGGAGTTAGAAGTTGGAAGTTGGAAGTTGGAAGCTGGGAGCTGGGAGTCCCGATAGTTATCGGGAGAAGTTTTTGAAATCTGCATTTTGTCTTCTGCTTTCTGAAATCTTCCATCTTCTAACTCCCAACTCCCTGCTTTTAATCATATTTAGCATCAAAACTCTCCATCCATTTTCCCTGAACTTTCATCACTTGCTCAATCACATCACGAACAGCGCCTTTTCCACCATTTTTATGCGAAATGTATTTGGAAATCCCTTTAATTTCAGGACTGGCATCCTGAGGGCAAGTAGGTAATGCTACTAATTTCATCACATGATAATCGGGGATATCGTCGCCCATGTATAGAATATGTTCCTGTTTGATTTGGTGAATATCGATGTATTCGTCAAAAGTTTCCACCTTGTCCGGAGTTCCTAAGTGAATGTTGGTAATGCCAAGATTACGCAAACGAACACGCACGCCTTCATTGCTTCCACCCGAAATAATACATACATTGTAACCGTTGTCTACTGCTGCTTTTAGCGCATAACCATCACGGATATTCATAGTTCTCAGCATTTCGCCTTCATTGTTTACAAATACGGAACCATCAGTAAGTACGCCATCAACATCAAAAATAAAAGTGGTGATGTCGTTCATTATTTCTTTATAACTTTTTGCCATTATCTTGAATCGATTGTGTTAGGGTTTTATATATAGTGAGTTGATTTTCATTGGTTAAAAATGCTTCATGAGCCGCAATTGTTTTCTGATCGTTGCGAATTGCCGGTCCTGTTTGGGCTTCGTCAGGAGAAAGAGTTAGTACTTTTTCTACTGTTTCCTGCATCAAAGGTTTTAAAATGTCAAATGGAATTTTGTTTTCCAGACAAATGTCATTCGCAATCGAATAAAGATGATTGGTGAAATTATTGACAAAAACGGCAGCAACGTGCAGCGCTTTTCGCTGTTCGGAATTGATAGCGTGCACTTTATCCGAAATGCTTTTGGCTATTCTGTCCAAAACCTGATAATCAGTTGGATTTTCGGCTTCTAAGCAAATAGGAATCGTCCTGAAATCGACTGCTTTTTCTTTTGTAAAAGTTTGCAGAGGATAGAAAACACCTTTCCGGTTATCGTCATGCAATGCAGTTAAAGGCATAGTGCCCGAAGTATGTACTACCAAACGATTTTTAAACGGTAGCTGGTTTGAAACACTTTCAATAGCATCATCAGAAACGGCAATGATGTATAAATCAGCTTCTTGTAAATCGTTATAATCGTTTATAATTTGTTCCGGACGTAGTAAATAGCTTAATGCTTCTTTTTTTCTGGAAAACACCTGTGCCAACTCGATTTCAGTACCCAATTTTTCAGGGTTTTGAAATGTAGTGATAAGATGTTGGGCTACATTTCCGGAGCCAATAATGCTTACTTTAATCATGTGGTAAAATTAAGAAAAAAACTCGTTTTTCAAATTTATATAAAGATGGAACGCAGATTAGTCTTTTTTATTAGCCACGAATTACTTCGTCTATTCGCTTTCGCTTGGGCAATGTCATTAAGTTAAGGAATAGCAAATAAACCACCCCGCCTTTGCTTCGCCAGTTCGCTGTCGCTTGTGTCAGGCGCCCCTCCAAAGGAGGGGAAGTCGCGTAATTTCCCCTCCTTTGGAGGGGTGGCTTTTCTATAATTAAGGAAGTTATTCTTTGCGAAGAACTCTGTGCCCTTTGTGGTTAAACTTTTATCGTAGATTCGCAGATTTTTAGCCACGAATGCACGAATTAATTTTTTACAATCATTACGCTGAAATTTCCACAAATTTTTTTAATATTAGTCTTTGAGATCTTTGCGAAAGCTTTGTACCCTTTGCGGTTAAACTTTTACCGCAAATTCGCAAATTAATTTTTACAATCGTTACGTTGAATTTTTACAGATTGAAATTAAAACTTAGCGAAGCTTTGAGTTCTCTTTGTGAATCTTTGTGTAATAGCTAAGATTACAATCCTTTTTGAACCATTTCTCTAATTTTTACTGCTTTTTCAAAATGATCGAGTTGGTGTTTCATAATCCACCACTCAGCAACTTCCATTAAAAGTTTTGGATTATCGTTTTTATTAGTAAAGAAAGCATAAAAGGAGAGACCAACGTTTTCTCCTTTCTTTTCAATTTTTTCGTTACAAATGGCGATTATTTTTTGGCTTATTGTGGGGTTCATTTTGATTTAGTTTGTGGGTAAGGAAAAGATTTGCGTGCTATCGGGTGCTGCTCAAGAGGTCTGTTAGTGACAAACTTTATAGTACAGTTTTCCCGTTGATTCGTTTGAATTGTTTTTACAAGAAATTTTATATTCAATTTCAAAATTGTGGTTACTACTTATAAAAATATAGGAAGGTAAAGAAATCTTCTCGTTTATATTTAAATTCTTAAAAGAGCAATCTAAGACATTGTACTTTTCATCGTCATAATATTCGTAATCAAAATAATGTTCAAGTAATCTTCGATATTTAGAATCTTCATTGCTATTATGATGACCAAAAAGTGATGGGATTTCAACAAATTGAGGCATTATATATGGTGATACGTAATCTTGCACAAATCTATTTTTTTTATGTTTTATTGAATTGAAAAAAAAACTATTGTCTTGATTTACGTCGGTTAAAATTTGATTGTTATTAGGTATTGGAAAGTTTTTCGCTTTATATATTTTAATTGTTTTTGGGAAAAGCAGTTGGACATTAATTTCTTCTTCGAATTGATTTCCATTATTTGATAAAACTATTGGAATTAATGATAATTTAGAGAGTTTATTCCAAAAAGTCATTAAATCTTCAGTTTCCATTATTTCCCAATAAAAATCTCTGTATAATTTTCTTTTTTCCAATTCTTCTTCTGATCCTTTCCAAGTTTTTTTAGAATGAAACAATAAACCATAATTTTTACTTTGACTTTCCTTTAAATCACCAGGATTGAAAATCTCTTTATCAGGTTCTATTGATAGTAATTTTTTACAAATTTTGGATATGTAGTTTATTTCCCAATCACTTATGATTACTTGCTTATCTGTATAACCTTCTAAAGTATCGATACTTGATAGTAAAGTTGATAAATCACCTATTTTGTGTGGCTTTTCAAAATTTTTAATTTCAAAATTAAATTGAGTTAATTTGAAGTAAAGAAGTTTTATTTTGTTAATTTTTTTATGGTAGATATCTAATTTGTTTAATTCAATTATTTGAAGTTTACTAATTGTATCAACGAAGTTAATTGTATTTGATAAATAGAAATCAAGTTTAAAGGATGATGATTTTCTTCGGATTTGTGATGAATAATTATAATTTATCCATTCTAATATTTGCTCTTCAAATTTAGTTCTCGACATTTTATTTCCAGAAGTAGAAATCTTTATTATTTGATTTACCATTCCTTCGGTGATTAGTTTTTTAACAGGGAAATCCGCGCTAATTTCGTTTTTAAAAAGAAAATGATCTACTTCTGATATTAAAGCTTTTTCAAGTGTATCAATATTATTGGGTTCAAAAACTACTTTAATCTTGTCTTTAATAAGATATAAATTTTCGTAGTTATAAGTAAAGTCAATTAGAGTTTTATGGCTAATTGAATTAAAAAAGGACTTAATTGTTGAAGTTGAATTTCCAATTAAACAAACAGAATACAAATCCGCATCGTTATTATCTAGTCTTAAATTTTCTATCCAAGTTAAAATATCATTTTTAGAAAAATTATTTATAGAAGATTTAACTTGGCATACTTCTGTTTTTTCTCCATTTGACCAAATTATATCTATTTTATCCAATTGTGTATTTGGTTCAACACAAATATAGTCCCATTTTTTTTCAAACGATTTTAAAACAGCAATTAGTGATTGAAATAGATAACCTTTTAAACTTTCTTGTCTGCTCATTTATTTGTTAGTTATTATTATTTCAGAGCTTGCTATAGCCCGTATATACTAGATACAAAGTAGCGACAAGCTATCTAATATTAGGGTAAATTGTTGCTATTAATAAGCACATTTTTTTCAAATATAGAAATAATATTTTTATTACAAATAATTAAAAAGACTTTCCTTTGAGTGGAGTTTGCGTGAGGGGGAGGAGCGGCATCTTTTTATTGTCTCGTTCTTAAAACGAGATAATAAAAAATACAGCGTATCACCCGACCTTGTTGCTGAAATAAATGAGGTGTTTTTCCGGAATAGTTCTGCAACAAGGGCACGCCCAAAAAAAGAAAATAAAAGCAATTTTTGGAGTCTTAATTTTGGATTAAATTAACAATTGGACGGCAGTGGAACTCAACATTTTTAAGTACTTTTGTGGCACTTTAAAAAAATGTAATCCCTTACAAATGGATAAAAAAATATACTCTTTTTTATTTTCTACTCGCTTAATGGCTTTTCTTTTTCTGGCTTTTGCAGTAGCAATGGCAACAGGAACTTTCATCGAAAGTAAATACAATACCGATACGGCTCGAATTTGGGTTTATAATACCTGGTGGTTTGAGGGAATTATGGTGTTTTTTATGGTTAATTTCATTGGGAATATCAAGCGTTATCAGTTATTGAAAAAAGAAAAATGGGCTACTTTATTGCTGCATTTGGCTTTTATTTTTATTCTTTTAGGTGCTTTTATCACGCGTTACATCAGTTATGAGGGCGTGATGCCTATTCGCGAAAACGCTACCGAAAATCAATTTTATTCGGATAAAACCTTCCTGACTGTTTTTGTAGACGGAGAGTATAAAGGGGAGATGAAGCGTCGAACTTTTGAAAAACCGGTATTATTATCGCCGGTAACCAATAATGATTTTACTGTTTCGGGAGAATTTGATAAGACGCCTTTTGAAGTGAAGTATAAAAACTTCATCATGGGGGCTAAAGAATATGTAAAACCGGATGCCAACGGAACTTTGTATATGAAATTGGTTGAAGCAGGTTCGGGCGGACGTGAGGAACATTTCCTGAAAGAAGGCGAAGTACAAAATATTCACAATGTGCTTTTTGCTTTGAACAAGCATACTGATGGGGCTATCAATATTACTTTTGACGGCAAAGATTATACGATTGAAACGCCATTTGAAGGAAACTTTATGCGTATGGCTGATAAACTTCAGGGTGCGGTTTCTAAAGATAAAGTACAGCCGTTAATGAGACGTTCGTTGTACAGCATTGGCGATATCCGAATAGTTTTTCCTGATCCGGCTGTAAAAGGTGTAATTGATTATGAATCGAATAATGATTTTAAGGCTAAGAATCACGAAGATGCTTTAGTCCTGACTGTTAAAGCCGAAGGACAGGAAAAAGAAGTAACTATTTTAGGTTCGAAAGGAAAACAAGGCGAACCTAAAACGGTAAAAATTGGCAATATTGAATATTCATTATTCTACGGAAGCAAGGCTTATGTTTTGCCGTTTAAAATTAAGCTGAACGATTTTATTGCGCAAAAATATCCGGGAACTGAAAAGAGTTATTCTTCGTTTGAGAGTAAGGTAACGGTTCAGGATTCGGCAGAAAAACCATTTGATGCCAGAATTTTTATGAATAATGTTTTAGACCATAAAGGCTATCGTTTTTTCCAATCTTCATTTGATCCGGATGAAAAAGGAACAGTACTTTCAGTTAATCATGATTTCTGGGGGACGAATATTACTTATTTAGGCTATTTCCTGTTGTTCTTTTCTTTGATGGCAATTATGTTTACCAAACATTCTCGTTTTGCTGATTTGAAACGAAAACTAGAAGTAGTAAAAGATAAAAAAGAAAAATTGATTACTGTTTTAGTTTTATTGTTGAGTTTTAATGGTTTTGCCCAAATGCACAACCATGAGCACGAACATAATCATGAACACACGGAACAGTCAGGAAAGGCGACACATGTAAGAGTGGCGCCAACGGAAAAAGAACTGGATTCGTTAATTACAAAGTACAAGGTTTCTGAGAAACACGCAGCTGATTTTGGTAGATTGATTATTCAGGATGCCGGCGGAAGGATGAAGCCTATTAATACTTTCTCTTCTGAATTGTTGCGTAAAGTAAGTCATGCCAATGAATACAAAGGATTGAATTCTGATCAGGTATTTTTGTCAATGTCGCAATATGCTAAATTGTGGATTGAAGTTCCGTTGATTTACATTAAAAGCGGGAATGACAGTATTAGAAAAATTATTGGTATTGACGCTAAAGCGAAATATGCTCCTTTCATTGCTTTTTTTGACGGAGAAGGAAATTATAAATTATCTCCTTATTTAGAAGCGGCTTATCAGGCGGCCAATCCGAATCAGTTTGAAAAAGATTTCGTAGAAACGGATAAGAAAGTCAACTTAATGGAATCAGCTCTGAGCGGAACTATTATGAAGATTTTCCCAATTCCACATGACCCAAATAACAAATGGATTTCTTTTAACGAATTAGAAACTGCCGGACTGAAAGGTATGGATTCTACTTATACTAAAAGTGTTTTGCCATTGTATTTTGGTTCTTTAACCAATGCATCGGTTTCCGGAGATTATAAAAATGCTGATGAATTATTAGAAAGTTTGCATGGTTTCCAAAAGAAATTCGGAGCTAAAGTATTGCCTTCGGAAAGAAAAGTAGATTTAGAAATTTTATATAATAAATACGATGTTTTCCAAAAATTACCTTACTGGTATTTAGCAGCGGCTATTTTGATGCTTTTGTTTACCATTTTGAAAATTTTCAAAGAAACAAAAACACTGAATTATTTGGTTAATGGCATGCACATCATCATCGGATTATTATTTGCATTGCATACCGCAGGTTTAATCGCCCGTTGGTACATTTCAGGTCACGCACCCTGGAGTAATGCTTACGAATCGATTGTGTATGTGTCGTGGGCAACGATGTTCTTTGGATTGGCTTTCGATATTAAATCGAAACTGACTGTGGCTTCGTCCGCTTTCGTAACGGCAATGATTTTGATGGCGGCATACATGAACTGGATTGATCCGGAAATTGCTAATCTGCAGCCTGTTTTGAATTCGTACTGGTTAATGATCCACGTTGCTGTGATTGTAGCGAGTTACGGACCATTTGCATTGGGAATGATTTTAGGTTTTGTGGCTTTGATACTTATCTTTTTTACCAATGAAAAGAACAAAACCAAAATGGATTTGAATATTAAGGAGATTACTTATATCAACGAAATGTCGTTAACCATTGGGTTGATAATGTTGACGATTGGAAACTTCCTTGGAGGACAATGGGCTAATGAAAGCTGGGGACGTTACTGGGGTTGGGATCCAAAAGAAACCTGGGCTTTAATCAGTATTATGGTGTATGCATTTGTAATTCACGCTCGTTTTGTTCCTGCTTTAAGAGGGAAATGGGTTTTCAACCTGATGAGTATGTTTGCTTTCGTTTCGATTTTGTTTACTTATTACGGAGTAAATTTTCACTTGGTAGGTTTGCATTCGTATGCAAGTGGTGAAGCACATTCGTTAAACTGGATTTATTATTCGTTAGGAGGAATTGCTTTGATTGGAGCGATTACGTATCCAAAATACAGAAAGTATTATAAGAAGAAATAAGGTTTTTGATATAAAGAAAAAAAAGGTTCAACTGTTGAGTTGAACCTTTTTTTGTGTTTATTAATCCTGTATCACTTTTTCAGGACTAAACATAATTTAAAAATTACCCCTCCTTAATAATCTCCCTAACCGCCTGCTCATAATTCCGGATACTTTTAGCTTTTTTTATCTTTTTATGCACTTTGTGGGGATTTGAAAAGATAACCGAAAAATACTCCCATAGATGGTGCATTTTTAATAAAATATGTGTTGCTCCTGATAAAGATTCGCTGTAACCGGCGTATAAGGTGTCATGAAAATCGCTGAACAATTCCATTTTGTTGGATGGATATTCAAAGCTGTTGTTTTTAATCATGCTTGGTAAAAACGGATCAGCTATTAAACCACGGCCTATCATCCAATGGTCGATTGTTGGGAAACGTTCCTGCATTTTATGGAATTGCGCTACCGAAGTAATATCGCCATTATAATACAGTTTTAATTTGGTGTTATCTACGCATTGTTGGAAGCCGTCTAAGTTCACGCCGCCATTGTACAATTGTTTTCCAATGCGGGCATGAATCGCCACATTTTTGATAGGATATTGTTCCAAAAGAGGCAACACATTCAGAATTTCGTTGGCATTATCATATCCTAAACGCATTTTCATAGAAACTATAATATCCGATTCGGCATGAACTCTTTCCAAAATATGATCAATTTTTTGAGTTTGGCAAATCAGTCCCGAGCCCATTCCAGACTTCGTTACCATCGGATAAGGACAACCTAAATTCCAATTCAGTTCTTTATATCCTAATTCCTGAACATATTTAGATACAAATAAAAATTCGTCGGCATCATTAGTAATTACCTGTGGAATGACTTCCAGTCCTGTATTATTTTCAGGAAGTAAATCGCGTTGATAAGACGACTTAACCACCAGTTTTCCGTTCAAACGAATGTAAGGCGAATAAAAAGTGTCGATTCCGCCAAAGTATTTATTTTGTGCATTTCTAAATCGGAAATCAGTAAATCCTTGTAATGGAGACGAAAGTAGGGTGTAGCTCATGAAAATTATAATTGCGCAAATATACTCAATACAAATAGAACTGTATTAAACAAAAAAAGACTTTCATTTTGAAAGTCTTTTTAGTATTTAAAATTTGAAAAAATTACACTTTACCCAAAGTATACAATTGTTCCATTGTAGGAGTTAAACTTCCTCCGGCTGGTTCCAATGTAATTCCAAAAGCCTGAGCGTCTCCAGTGTTGCTAACTGCAAAAAAGTGCTGGTCGTTTTTGTCAAAGTTATCAAGCAGTCCGATACTTGTTGGCGTAAGCGGATTTAATTTTAAAGCCCAAACCTGATACACCATTCCTTTAGGTGGTTCTGGTAATCCCGAAGCATCAACATAGACTTTTTGAGTTTCTTTGTTCCAATATATTTTTGCCGAAGATTCCGGAGCTACAGTTTGACCACCAAGTGCAACTACTGTATTTTTATCATCTTTTATAACGGCTAAATTGGTTTCAATAGCTTTTTTGCTAAGTGCCAGTTGATTCATTTCTTTTTCAACTTTCGCTTTTTCAATAGCCGCATTCGCTACTTCATTATTACTTAGTTCTAATTGATTGTATTGAAAACCAATTCCAATTAACAATAATATTGCCGCAGCCCAGCCTATAAGTGCCGACCAATTTTTCTTTGGAATCATTGGTATTACTTCAGCTGTGTTTAAATTTAGTTTTTCTTTTATCTTAGCGTAATTTTCTGCTGACTGAAATGGTGAAAAACTGGAAGATAATGCCACAATTGATTTCTCAATTGCTATAATTTCAGCATTAATTTCGGGGTTTTTTCTAGCCATTGCTGCTACTTCTTGGCTTTTAGCTTCTGTTAACGAGCCGTAAACGTAAAGTTCTAATATGCCTGATTCTATATATTCTCTCGTGTCCATTATACTATACTTTCAAATAGTTTCTTAAATCATTAATACAGTTTCGGTTGTGCGTTTTTACAGTTCCCAATGGAATTTCCAGTTCATCCGCAGCTTCTTGTTGGGTGTAACCTTTAAAAAACAATAAGTCTATTATTTGGATACATTTGGGCTTTAATCTTTTAATAAATTCCTGCATTCCTATGCCATCGACCTTGTTCGTCAGTTTGTTACTGTCTTCTAATAGATTTACGAAATTATCAGAAGAAAGGTTTTTTTGACTGTTGTTAAAGTTTTTAGAACGTAATCGGTCAATTGAGGAATTACGGGCGATATTGAGAATCCAGGTATAAAAACGACCTTTACTTTCGTTATAGCTGTCCAGATTTTTCCAGATTTTTACAAATACTTCCTGAAGTACATCTTCGGCTTCTTCGGTATTTTTAATGAGAACACTAATTACCGAAAAAAGACTTTTAGCATACATATCATAAAGATGTGTAAAGGCTTTTTCATCCTTTCTATAGATTAAAACTAATAATTCGTCCTGGCTCATAGTTTTTATTTTAGCATTACAAACTTATACAATCTTATTCAAAAATGGATAGCTTTTCTTAAATTAAGAAATAAAATCTTATTATTCTTAAATTATAATGAAAATCAAGTTTGTTGTTAGATACAGGATAGCATATAGATGATGCAGGATACTATTTATAAGTTGACATTTTATATTTGACCAACAAACAAACCGAAATGTTACGTTTTTATGAAACATATTTTTACAGTATTCGCTGTTTTTATAAGTTTTTATTCTTTTTCCCAAACCCAAAAAGGGATTGTCATGGATGGTTATGGTAATGCTATTGAAAATGCTTTTATCATCAATCCTGCTACGGAAGCACATTCGCATACTGATGATTCCGGTGCTTTTATAATCGAAAAAACCAATATAGGGGATGTTTTGAGAATTACCGCTTTGGGCTTTAAAATAAAAAATTACACTGTAGTTGAGGGTGAAAATAAAATTGTTTTAGAAGATGGTCTTATGAAATTGAATGATGTGGTGATTCAGCACAAACTTTCGGCAATGAATTTAATTTCGAAAATAGATTTGCAAACCTCGCCGGTGAATACTTCTCAGGAAATTTTGCAAAAAGTACCCGGATTATTCATTGGTCAACATGCTGGTGGTGGAAAGGGTGAACAAATGTTTTTAAGAGGTTTTGATATTGATCACGGAACCGATGTTGCTATTTCAGTTGATGGAATGCCTGTAAATATGGTTTCGCATGCGCATGGTCAGGGCTATGCCGATTTGCATTTTGTAATTCCCGAAACAGTCGATAAAATAGATTACGGAAAAGGAACTTATTATGCCAATAAAGGTGATTTTGCTACGGCGGGTTATGTGGGTTTCCAAACCAAAGAAAAACTTGATTACAGTAGTATCAGTGTTGAAGCAGGACAATTTAATACAAAGCGAACTGTAGGTTTGTTTAATCTTTTGGATAATACCAAGAATCAAAGGGCATACATTGCAACAGAGTATTTTTTAACTGATGGTCCTTTTGATTCACCCCAAAATTTCAATCGTTTTAATTTGTTGGGAAAATATACGTATCTGTTGGGACTGAATAGTAAATTTTCAATTTCTGCTTCTCATTTTTCCAGTAAATGGGATGCTTCGGGACAAGTGCCGCAACGATTGATAGATAATGGTACAATTTCCAGATTTGGTGCTGTCGATGATACCGAAGGAGGAAATACTTCCAGAACCAATATTATTACTTCTTTGGTGAAACCAATAGACAAAAATACCTTTGTGAAAATCAATACTTTCTTTAGTAAATATGCCTTTGAATTGTATTCTAATTTTACTTTTTTCTTGAAGGATCCGGTTAACGGAGACCAAATCAGACAAAAAGAAAACCGAACGGTTTATGGAATGAGTGCTGAAATTAATAAAAAAATTAAAAATGAAGTTTGGAATATTAATTATCAGTTAGCTGTTGGTTTTAGAACTGATGCTACAAAAGACAGTGAATTGTCGCATACTTTGAATCGAAAAACAACATTGGAGAACATAAAATTAGGAGATATTGACGAAAGCAATCAATATGCGTATCTGAATTCTGAATTCATATTTAGAAAATGGATGATAAATCCGGGCTTGCGTTTTGATTATTTTAAATTTAATTATCAGGATAAACTAAGCAATACCTATACGAATCAATCGGAAAGTGAAGTGAAATTTTCTCCAAAGTTGAATTTTATTTATTCTCAAAATAATAATTTGCAGTTCTTTTTAAAATCGGGAATGGGATTTCATTCGAATGATACCCGCGTTGTAGTTCAAAATAACGGATATAAAACACTGCCAACAGCTATTGGAACAGATATAGGGACAATTTGGAAACCATCTCATAATTTGATTATTAACTCGGCTTTGTGGTATATGTATCTGCAACAGGAATTTGTGTATTCCGGTGATGGCGGAATTATTGAGCCTAGCGGCAGAACAAAACGCATGGGAGCCGATTTTGGAATCCGTTATCATTTAAATGAGACTTTTTATATTTATTCGGATGCCAACTATACTTTTGCCAGAAGTATCGATGAACCCAAAGGACAAGATTACATTCCGTTAGCTCCTGATTTTACTACAGCAGGAGGAATCAGTTTTCAAAACTGGCACCGTTTTTCAGGAGGAATTCGTTACCGTTATATTAAAAATCGTCCTGCAAATGAAGATAATTCTATTGTTGCCAAAGGCTATTTTGTAACCGATATGAATTTGAATTATGATTTAAAGAATTTTACTTTTGGTATATTCATTCAAAATTTATTCAATACCGAATGGAACGAAACGCAGTTTGCTACTGAATCTCGACTGAAAAACGAACCTAATCCTGTTGATGAAATTCATTTTACTCCCGGAACACCATTTAATTTAAAGGCAAAAATCACTTATCGATTTTAAAAAGGTATAGTTTTTTGTTTGCTTTTTTTTAACAGTTGCTGAATTGAAATTGATTAATTTTATCAAAAAAGAAACCTATGAAAAAAATTGTATTTAGCCTTTGTACTGCCTTATTGTTTTTAAGCGGAAATATTGAGGCACAGAGTAAAAAAGCAGATAAAGTAAAAAAAGAAAAAGCAGTGGATACCCAAAGTATTTATCAGTTTAAAGTGGAGGATTTATCAGGAGAAACTTTTGATTTTTCGAAACTAAAAGGCAAAAAAGTATTGATTGTCAACACGGCTTCAAAATGTGGGTATACGCCACAGTACGAGCAACTGGAGGCGATTTATAAAGAATACAAAGACAAAGGTTTTACTATTGTAGGCTTCCCTGCAAATAATTTTAACGGCCAAGAACCGGGAACTAATAAAGAGATTGAGACTTTTTGTAAATTAAATTATGGAGTAACTTTCCCAATGATGGCAAAAATCTCAGTAAAAGGTGCTGATATGAGTCCGATTTATCAGTTTTTAACTCAAAAAGATAAAAATGGATTGAAAGATTCTGAAGTGAAATGGAATTTTCAGAAATACCTGATTGACGAAAAAGGACATCTGGTAGAAGTCTATTTTTCTAAAACCAAACCAGATGCTCCGGAAATTGTAAACTGGATTAAACAATAAGTTGTACTTATATATAATTTTAGCAAAAGCGATTTTTAATTGAATTTAGGAATCGCTTTTTTTTTATGTTTAAAGTTTTCAAAATTCTCTACTTGATAATCATAAAAAATCAGTTTGAAATAAAGAAAAAAGCATTGCATGTTTGTATCTTTGATTTTTTGAAATAAAAACAATGATTTACCCCAAAATACCTTTAGCGCAAAGCATTCTTCAAATTTGTCAAGCCAAAGGAATCCTCGATATCGTCATTTCTCCAGGTTCAAGAAATGCACCATTAACCATAGGTTTTGCTTCTAATCCTAATTTTAACTGCTATAGTATTGCTGATGAGCGCTGTGCCGCATTTTTTGCCATGGGAATTGCCCAGCAAATCAAGCGTCCGGTAGCTGTGGTATGTACTTCCGGTTCGGCATTACTGAATTATTATCCGGCCATTGCCGAAGCTTTTTACAGTCAGATTCCTTTGATTGTTATCTCAGCAGACAGACCGCAAAGTAAGATTGATATTGGCGATGGCCAAACCATACGTCAGGAAAATGTTTTTGCCAATCATTCGTTGTACAATGCTAATTTAACAGAAGAAGCATCCAAAGAAAACGATTATAAAATCAACGAAGCGATAGATGTAGCCTTTTATAAAAAAGGACCGGTACATATTAATGCGCCTTTTGAAGAGCCTTTGTATGAAACGGTTTCGGAACTTTCTGTTGATGTGATGGTGCATAATTTTGCAAGTTTGAACCCGCTAACTCCTTTGGAAGATTTGACTGCTTTTGCTGAAATTTGGAACCAATCCACTAAGAAATTGGTTTTGGCAGGAGTGAACGATCCTAATTCGATTTCCGATAAAACTATTGAAATTTTAGCCAAGGATGAATCGGTTGTGGTGATGACGGAGACTACGTCAAATTTGTACCATCCTGATTTTATTTCGAACATTGATACTATAATTACGCCATTTGACAATGGTGATTTTGAAGATTTCTGCCCGGAAATCCTAGTTACTTTTGGCGGTATGATTGTGTCGAAACGCATCAAAGCCTTTTTGAGAAAATACAAACCAAAACAGCATTGGCACATAGATACTTTAAGAGCTTATGATACTTTTGGAATTTTGACGAAGCATTTTGAAGCCAATCCCAAAACTTTTTTTGAAGCCTTTTTGCCTTTAACTAAGGCTGTCAAAAGTGATTATTTCAAAAAAAACAATCGTATTCAATTGCTTCGAAAAGAGAAGCAAGCAATTTATTTAGCTAAAATTCCTTTTTCTGATTTCGCTGTTTTTGATACCGTAATCAAAAGTTTACCTAAAAACAGCCAATTGCAAATCAGTAACAGCGCAGCTATTCGTTATGCACAATTAATAGCTATCGATTCTTCTATCGAGGTTTATTGTAATCGTGGAACGAGCGGAATTGACGGCAGTACTTCTACGGCTATTGGAGCTGCATTGGCGAGCAAAAAAACAACGGTTTTTATTAGCGGAGATGTGAGTTTTTTGTATGACAGCAATGCACTTTGGAATAATTATATACCGAAAGATTTCAAAATTATTTTGATTAATAATGGAGGAGGAGGTATTTTCAGGATTTTACCCGGACACGAAGAAAATGCTGTTTTTAATACTTTTTTCGAAACTTCACATGGTTTAACAGCTGAACATTTGGCTAAAATGTATGGTTTGGATTATATCACAGCAGCAGATGAAAACAGTTTAGAAGTTGGTTTAAAACAGTTGTATGGTCAAAATTCGCAAGCAACTATTCTGGAAATATTTACCCCAACGATTGAAAATGATGTTGTTTTGAAGCAGTTTTTTAAAGAATTGGTTTAGAAAAAAAAATAAGAAATAATTAAATTGCTGAAAAGTACAAAGTTTTTTTGATTTTGTCTTTTCAGCTTTTTTTTTGCAATAATTTTAGAATTTCAGTGTAAAATATTGTGTAAATGATCCTTTCAATGATATTCAAATTGACTTTATTTTTTTAGTTAACATTAATTTTGTAGAAACCAAATTAAAGCTCGCTCTGGAAGGTATTATTGGCAGTGGAATTTCTGTAGTTAAAAAGGCTTATTATAGCATTAAGAAATAAAAAAAATCAATAGATTATTTTATTTGAAAAGCAGGATAGTACAGGGTAGTTAATTGGTTTGAAGTGTGTATTTTGGTAAAATTTTACTTACCTTAAATTTTACGTATTGACAGGCTTGTTGTTTTGTTTGGAAAATATAAGATATTGAGAGAGATTAAATTGAGTTTTACTTTAAGATTGTTTAATAAATACTAAGTTTTGTATGGCTAAAACTGTACTTGGCAATAAAAATTGCTATTTTGTTTGTTTTTTTTGGTTGGTAGTATCATTTGGTTTTTTGCATGCTCAAGACAAAAAATCATTATCTGACGTTGAGAAAGTGTATCTTCATACGGATCGCTCAACTTATTTTATAGGCGAAGATTTATGGTACAAAGCCTATAATGTACGCGCTTATAATAATGTACTTTTTGACAATAGTAATATATTATATGTAGAATTAATTTCGTCGGAATCTAAAATAATTGCCCGAAATAAAACCAATTTGGAATTAGGTTTAGGTCAGGGCGATTTTAAATTATTAGATTCTCTGGGGGTAAAACCGGGAGTATATCAAATAAGAGCTTACACCAATTGGGATCGGAATTTTGGAGAAGATTTTGTTTTCAAAAAAAATATTCAAATTATTGATGCTTTTGAAAGTAATTCCAAGAACAATAAAAATCCCAATAATATTGTACAAATAAATGCTACAGAAAACAAAAAGACAGGTGTTAACAAAGAAGATAAATTTAAAGTTGAATTTTTTCCGGAAGGAGGTTCACTTTTAGAAAATGTAGCCAGTGTAATAGGTTTTAAAGCTGTTGACAGTGGAGGGAATCCTATAAATGTTACGGGAGAAATTGTAGATTCTAACGACGAATTGGTTACCATGTTTCTAAGTCCTCATGATGGTATGGGGAAATTTCAAATTGTGCCAATAGAAGGAAAAAAATATTTTGCAAAAGTTAAAACTTTATCAGGAGATGAATTAAGGGTAGAGCTTCCAAGTATTCTTAAGCAAGGCTATTTAGTAAGTTTCAGATCGTTGAGAGGCAGAAATATTGTAAGTATCAATACCAATGAGGCTACTTTGGCTAAAAATCCTAGTGCGGCACTTACGGTGGTTTGCAAATCTAAAGGAATTTCTTATTTAGAAAGTGCGCTTACAGTAGCACAAACGACATTGTCATTTGAATTAGCGAAAGACAAAACTCCCGAAGGAATCAGCCAAATCACATTGTACGACAGTAACAATAAGCCACAAAGTGAAAGACTAGTATATATTGAAAAAGAACAGGATTTAGATGTTCAATTAGTAACAGATAAGACGAGTTATAAACCTAATGAAAAAACGACGATAAATATTTCTTCAAAATCGAAGGCCGGCGAAGGAAAAGCGGCTAGCTTTTCATTAAGTGTTACTGACATGAACGGAGAATTAGACGAAAAGGATAATGGTACAACTATAAGTTCTTATTTTCTGATGGAGTCTGATATTAGAGGAAAGGTGAATAATCCGGGCTATTATTTTGATGCGGCTAATTTAAAACGTTTAGATCATTTAGACGACTTGCTTTTAACCCAAGGCTGGAGAGATTTCATATGGAAAACTATGCCGAAATCTAATGATAATGATTATTATAAAGCAGAAAAAGGAATAACCATTGAGGGTAGGGTAAAGCAACTTTTGGGCGAAAAGGCATTAGTAAATATTAATATGACATTGGCTTTAATGAATAAAAAACATATGAATATTTTTAATGCCGCTACAGATGTTAACGGGGGATTTAAATTTGAAAACATTATGTTTTCTGATAAAACGAATATGTTTTTAAATTCCAGGAATGATAAAGGGAAGTTTAGAGGCGAAATAATAGTATATCCTATTGAGCGTGACCCAGTTCCTGTTTCATTTGAAAAAGAAGCAATTGATTGGTCTCCGGCTACGCAAAAAATAGTGGATAATGTGTTTAAGAAAAATGTAGCTTTTGGGATAAAACCAGAAAATATTTTGGATGAAGTAAAAATTACGGGTACTAAAAAAAGTAAAACATTTAGTCTACATGGCGTTCCGGATTTTGCTTATACTGTTGATGAAAATTCGCCAGTGACTAATAGTATTTATGATTTTATTCAGTTTGCCATTCCGGGAATGATTACAACTGAAAATTCGATTCGTTTTATGCGATATGATGCACCGGTACTTTTTATAATAGACGGTTTTCCTGCCTATAATCAAACTGATGTAGATGTTATTCAGCCTATTAATATAGAAAGAATAGAAGCCGTAAAAGGACCAGCTGCTATGGTGTATGGATCAGAAGGAGCTAATGGAGTTATTGCTATTTATCTAAAAAAAGGAGCGCAAAATTCGTCAGGAAAAGACAGTTCCCATGCTATTAAACAAGAAATAAACGGTTTTTATACTGCAAGAGTTTTCTATATGCCAAATCCGGAAAAACCTGATCCGGAATTGGATAATTTAGCTGCAGTTAGGAATACGATTTATTGGAATCCGTTTGTTCATCCGGATAAAACAGGAAATATTTCTGTAAATTATGATAATACCAAGGTAGAAACCAAAGTGAAAGTCGACTTAGAAGGAATTACTGCTTCAGGTATTCCGGTAGTTAAAAAGACTTATTATACGATTAAAAAGCAAGAGAATTTAAAATAATATTTTGCTATTTATTAATAAAGAAACAACATTCTTGTGTTTAGATATAACAATTGTTGTTGCTGAAAAACTCCTCGACAAAATTTGAATATAATTTGTCCAGGAGTTTTTTATTCAGCATAGTACAGGACAATTTTCTATTATTTAGCTTTTATTTTAGCCATTTTAATTCGGATTAATTCCCTCAAATTATGATAAAGAATAGTTCTATTAAGTTTAATTTCCAATTTTTATTAATTGGAATACTTTTTTTGTGTTCTACCATAACTACATTGGCACAAAATCAAAATATTAAAAACGATGTTTTTTGGGATACCAAAGACGGGCAGCCTATTTATAGTCAGGGAGGAGGGATTTTTAAGTTTAAGGATCCTAAGGATGGAACGGAAAAATATTTTTGGTACGGCGTGCATTATGAAGAAGCTGAGAAATACAGAAAAGAGCCAGTGAAAAAATACGATCATTGTACTTTTAAATCAGTGACTTGTTATAGTTCAACTGATTTGGTCAACTGGACTTTTGAGAGAGATGTTTTAACCGAAGCAACTGCTAATCCTGACGGCAGGAGAACCTGGGTAGGACGTTTAGGAGTTGCTTTTGTAAAGGAAATCAATAAGTATGCTTTGTTTGTTCAGCACGGGAATCAGGTTTTGGTGGCATTAGCCGATTCTCCTACGGGGGATTTTGTTTGGCATCAAAAAATAAATATGCAACCTTGGATTGGTACGACCAATACCGGTGATCAAACTGTTTTTACGGACGACGATGGAAAATCCTATCTTATTTATTCCTATGGAAAAGGGCGTAATAAAATTTATGTTTCAGAAATAGGAGTTAAAGATGGCAAAGTAACTATTTTAGACTGTACCAAAGTTTTTCAGGGAGCAAGCCGTGAAGGAAATTGTATGTTTAGATATAAAAATAGGTACTATATGGCGGCTTCTAATATTTATGGTTGGGATGCTTCTTTTGCTTACTATTTGGTTTCCGATAACATCAGAGGCCCTTATTTGCCTGCTAACGATATGCAAATCATGCCGGGAAGTGCCGAAGATTATGCACATGTAACGCAAACCGGATTTTTTTATACAATAAAAAGAAACGGTAAAGAAACTGTCTTGTATTGTGGTGACCGTTGGGCTAATTTTGCGGGGAATGGTTTGGGCTATAATCAGTGGTTTCCACTTTCTTTTAATGGAAGGGAGCCTTATTTTAATTCGTTAAGTTCGTGGAATCTGGACGAGAAAACCGGAAATTGGAATGTCGCAGCGGATAATAATTATATCAAAAACGGCAGTTTTGAAGCTGACAGAAATAAAATCCCGAGTAGTTTTAAACCCGTTCAGGAACAACTTTTGGGGTGGAAAACAACTATTATAAAAGGAAATAAAATAAGTACTTCAGATAAAAATTCGCCGCAATTGAATTATTTTAATACCGAGGAGGATAGAAAAGTAGTAATTGGCGAAAAAAGTTTGAATATCACCGATACAATTGATTTTACAAGAGAAATCAGTCAGAAAATCAGTTCGTCTCCTTATGTTGTTTTAGAAGATGGCAGCTATACATTAACAGCAAAAGTTAAAAACAGCAAAGGTTTTAGCGAATTGAAAATGTATGCCAATAGTGGAGGTGTTGATTATAAAATTAACATTGAAGGTGAAAATCCTTTCTGGAAAAACATTCGTATTGCTGATGTTTTGGTCAAAAATGGTAAAATCACCATCGGATTTTTTGCAAATGGAACCGCAAATGCTTTTTGTTTAATAGATGATGTGACTTTAGTGAAGAAATAAATTTGGCCATGAATTACACAAAATAACACAGATTTGAATGTGAGAATATTTCACTAATGTGTCAAAGACAGATTGAATTGGTGTAATTTTTTAATTTGTGCCAATTTGTGATTAATTACCAAGATGTATAAACTTTGCGAAACTTTGCGAAACTTTGTGCCTCTTTGTGAAACTTTGCGTAATAATTTCTTAGTACCTTTGCGACTTAGAAAAAAGAAGAAAATGCTTAAAATAGGAAAATACAACAGCTTAAAGATATTGCGTGATACCAAAGTAGGTTTGTTTTTAGGAGATCCCGAAAAAGATCCTGAAGGAATTCACGATGTCCTTTTGCCTAATAAATATGTCCCTAACGAATTTGAAATAGGCGAGGAACTGATTGTTTTTGTTTATTTAGATCACGAACAACGTCCTGTGGCTACCACTTTAGAACCTTATATTCTGTTGAATGAATTTGCGCTTTTGCGTGTTAATTACATCAATCAGGTGGGGGCTTTTATGGATTGGGGAATGGAAAAAGACATTCTGGTGCCGTTTAAAGAGCAAGCCCGACCAATGGAAAAAGGAAAACGTTATTTGGTTTACCTTTATAATGATGAAAAAACGAACCGATTAGTTGCTTCAAGTAAGACGAATCAATTTCTTAATAACGAAACGCTTACGGTTGAAAAAGGCGAAGAAGTGGAATTGATTGTTTCTCACATTACCGAAATCGGAATTAATGTGATTATCAACGAAAAACACAAAGGGCTTTTGTATAAAGATGAGGTGTATGACGACAGTATTCGTACCGGTGACAGAATGCGTGGTTATATTAAAAACATTCGACCTGATAACAAAATAGATGTTTCGTTACAAAAACAGGGTTATGAAAGTATTGAACCCAATGCTGAGAAAATTTTGGACGAATTAAGAGCCAGTCGCGGTTTTTTAAGGCTAAATGATAATTCTCATCCCGAAGATATTAAAACGGTGTTGAAGATGAGCAAAAAGACTTTTAAGAAAGCTATTGGTGCTTTGTACAAAGAAAAACTGATTGAAATTAAAGAAGACGGAATTTATCTCGTAAAAGAATAAAAAAAAAGAAAGACTAAGCCGACACGGATTAGTCTTTCTCTTTTATAGCCTCTCTTATTTTTGGACAAGCTATAATGTATTTAACAATAGGAAACTGCTTTCAGTTTCTCGTTTACCGTTCTTTCTTTATCTTTTTTTAACCTCAAAACGTCATTTGGAATCTCATTTTGCATTAAAACCTTTGGTAGAAATAAGTTTCTTTGGATTTTACGCATTCATTTTAATGACTGTTTTATATCTCGTATAGTAATCCAATTTGTTACCGTTGGTGCTACTTTGAGTAAATTCTAATAAAATTTAGGGTCTCCCTCTTGGGCTCTTTTCTTCCGAAGTTTAAATTTAGTAACGTACAAAAAAGAGTGATAAAGCTTGTTGTTTGTTTCAATAATCTTTTTTTAGGTTAATAAATCCGTGAGTAACTCTAGAGTTAGTCTGTATTGTAAATATTTGACCAATTCCTTAACTAACTATGCCTAAAATTAATAAAAAAAAGTTTTCAGCTTTCAAAAAAAAGTTTTTATTCGATAAATTTTAACATTTTTAAAGGATTAACGGGATAAGGATTACCGCAAAGTTAATTCAACTCAAAATTGAAAAAATAAGTCGTTGAAATAAAAGTATTATTGGATATTCCGGAACTAATTTTCAGCAGAACGTATGCTTTCTGATTTGGTAACAATTTCTTTGATCACTTCGTCTAATTCGTTACTCGATACAATAATATTATTTATTAGAAATGTTTTTTCTTCTTCGGTATTGTCATTTTCTTTCAAAAGATTGGTAATAGCCATTAATCGGGACAATGGAGTTCTTACAACATGCGATTGGATCCAGGTGATTTCTTTTAAAACTTCATTTTGCTTTTCAATTTTTTTAGTGTGACGTATATTGTTTTTAAAACTTTCATCAAGACCGTTAAATAATTTGGGAACTAAGGAACAAACTAAAAAGCTCAAAAAAATCAGATTTGAAAAGACCGCGAAAAGTTCACTTGATTTAAAATTGATATTATGTGGAGGGGTCAATTCGAGATAATATAGCGATATGTAAAAAATCGAAATATATACGTTAAATAGGGCGGGAGTATATTGGTTTTTAAAAGTGTAAATAAATGTGGCCAAAAAACAGGCAGCAAGTAAATATAGTGTACTGTTTAAGCCTACATAATAAACAAGAAAAGAACTTAATGTATATACTGTACCAATGAATAACAGTTTGCGTCTCCTGATTTTAAGACCTTTTTTAATTCCTGTAAATACAGCTACTGAAACTGCCAATAGGTCAACTAAAATCATGAGGGAAAGATTTTCTTCAAAAGCCCAAATCAAGGAAGGAATTAAGGCAATAATGCTTAATGGGATTATGTAGATGATGGTATTGGCAAACATATCATCGCGCCAATATTTCAAATCTTTGTTTTCCTCGGAAGAAACTAAGATGTTTTGTCTTACAATTGAAGTATAGTTATTCCATGTTTTCATAATCAAATCTTGTTTTTTATGTTTGGAATAGGGGCTAGTGTAAATATAAAAAATAAAGTAATAAAATACTTATTTTAAATAAGTTATTTATGAGTTGTTGTTTTAGTGTATGGATTTTAGCTTTGAGTAAGTTTATCTTTTTTAGGGCTAAATAAAGGATAGCATAGATTAAGTGTAAAAAATGATTTATTTTTACGCTAAAATAATTTAAACCCATTAAAATGGATTGGATCACAGCAAAAGAATACGAAGATATCACTTATAAAAAATGTAACGGTGTTGCCAGAATAGCATTTAATAGACCGGATGTTAGAAATGCTTTTAGGCCTAAAACTACCTCCGAACTTTTAGATGCCTTTCATGATGCTCAGGAAGATACTTCAATTGGAGTAGTCTTGCTTTCTGCCGAAGGACCAAGTACTAAAGACGGAATTTGGTCTTTTTGTAGCGGAGGTGATCAAAAAGCGCGTGGACATCAGGGGTATGTAGGAGAAGATGGTTACCACCGATTGAATATTTTAGATGTACAACGAATGATTCGTTTTATGCCAAAAGCGGTTATTGCTGTAGTTCCGGGTTGGGCTGTTGGTGGAGGACATAGTTTGCACGTGGTATGTGATATGACGCTGGCAAGTAAAGAATACGCTATTTTTAAACAAACTGATGCCGATGTAACTAGTTTTGACGGAGGTTATGGTTCGGCTTATCTGGCTAAAATGGTAGGACAGAAAAAAGCCCGAGAAATTTTCTTTTTAGGACGTAATTATTCGGCTCAGGAAGCGTTTGAAATGGGAATGGTAAATGCCGTAGTTCCGCATGACGAATTAGAAGCTACTGCTTATGAATGGGCTCAGGAAATTTTGGCTAAGTCGCCAACATCAATTAAAATGCTGAAATTTGCCATGAACCTTACCGATGATGGCATGGTGGGACAACAGGTTTTTGCCGGAGAAGCAACAAGATTAGCTTATATGACTGAGGAAGCAAAAGAAGGTAGAAATGCTTTCCTTGAAAAGAGAAAACCTAATTTTGAGAAAAAATGGTTACCGTAAAATTTTAGATTTTAGATTTCAGATTTTAGAAAAATCTTAATAAAAAACTTTGTGACTTAGTGCCTTAGTGGCAAAAAAATAAATATATGAAACACTGGATTGAAGCCGCAAGATTGCGCACCTTACCTTTGTCTGTATCAGGAATAATTGTGGGAAGTATGTATGCTTTGGCACATCCTACCGATGAAATTTTAACACCAACTGAAGTTTTTAACTGGAGGCTTTTTGGCTTTGCAATACTAACTACATTGGGCTTGCAAATCCTTTCCAATTTTGCCAACGATTATGGTGACGGAATTAAGGGGACTGATAATGAAGACCGTGTAGGTCCTAAACGCGCCATTCAGAGCGGAGTGATTTCTCCTGCAGCTATGAAAAGGGCAATTATCATCACTTCTTTTTTGACCTTGCTTTCAGCGTTAGCATTGATTTATTATGCTTTTGGCTATGCACATTTGGTTTATTCTGTTTTCTATCTGGTCTTAGGAATTTTGGCTATTTTATCGGCAATTCGATATACCGTTGGAAATACGGCTTATGGCTATCGTGGTTATGGCGATTTATTTGTCTTTGTGTTTTTTGGACTGGTGAGTACTTTAGGAGTCAATTTTTTATATTCCAAACAATTAGATTTTGAATTGGTTTTGCCGGCTATGGCTATCGGTTTTTTAAGTGTAGGTGTTTTGAATTTAAACAATATGCGCGACGAAGCTTCCGATAAAAAAGCAGGTAAAAATACCATTGTGGTAAAAATTGGCGGAGCAAAAGCTAAAAAATACCATTATTTTCTAATTATCGGTGCTATGGTTTTGACTTTGGTATTTGCTGTTATCAGTCAATTTCAATTTGATCAATACCTGTTTTTGTTAGCTTATATTCCTTTAACTAAACATTTAATTACTGTCAATAAAAACCAGGAGCCTAAGGAATTAGATCCTGAATTAAAAAAGTTAGCCTTAAGTACTTTTGCACTTGCCGTTTTGCTGTCTTTGTGTATGATTTACTTTTTTTCAGATATCATTGTTAATGCCTTTTTAGGCGGAAGATAAATTCTTGGTTTGTAGTTTTTAGTTTGTGGTTGACAGTTAAAAATCATTAATGATTTTTTTAATCTGCATAAATCCGCTAAATCTGCGTGCTAATTAAAATATAATAAAAATGAAAATAACCTATTACGGACACGCTGCTTTAGGGATTAAAGTAGGTGGAAAACACATTATTGTAGATCCTTTTATTTCAGGAAATCCATTAGCACAACATATCGATATCGAAGATTTGAAAGCTGATTATATTTTACTGACACATGCTCATGGTGATCATGTTTTGGATGTGGAAGCAATTGCCAAGCGCACCAATGCAGTAATTGTATCGAATGCGGAGATTGCGGGTTATTATGCTGCCAAAGGTTTTGAAGTACATCCTATGAATCACGGCGGAAGCTGGAATTTTGACTTTGGGAAAGTGAAATATGTAAACGCCATTCATTCGAGTTCGTTTCCTGATGGAACTTACGGAGGAAATCCGGGTGGTTTTGTTATCGAAGGCGAACATAAAAACATCTATATTGCCGGTGATACGGCTTTGACAATGGATATGAAATTGATTCCGATGCGCACCAAACTCGATTTGGCTATTTTTCCAATAGGCGATAATTTTACGATGGATGTTGAAGATGCTATCTTGGCTTCTGATTTTGTGGAATGCGATAAAATTCTCGGTTATCACTACGATACTTTTGGTTACATCAAAATCGATCATAAAGAAGCTATTCAGCAATTTTTCGACAAAGGAAAAGACTTGATGCTGCTGGAAATAGGCGATAGTATCGAATTGTAAAATTTTTAGAAGCTATTTCCTGCTATCCACTATAATCTTGATTGCTGAACACCAGCAATCAAGGATTTTCGTTACTATCAGGGCTAATTAGATTCAGTTAATAAGAACTACTTCGTGAAAAAAATAATTTTAGGGCTATTGATTAGCCTTTTTTATCAGTCTGCATTTGCTCAAAAAACAGGTTATTGGGACAAAGAAAGAGCCACTTATAAAGAAATTTCTGTTTCGGCCAGAGACAGAATTATTATAGAAACCGATGATTTTCCGGCAGGAACCACCGAATTGATTTACAGAATCACGCTGTTGGATGATAACCAACAAATGGCGAGTAATTTGGTTTCGGTTTTAAAATCCATTCCAGATCCAACAGGAATTAGTCAGGGTTCGGCGGGAGCCGTTTTTTTAGCGTCGAAGATTTCGGGGGATGACAAATGCAAATACGCTATTTTTTCGAAAAAAGAATTAACCGCTGATTATATTTCAAAAGGAGAAACTGCCGACGCCTGTCTGGTTCAAAATACACCTTTAAGCAAAGATGCTAAGCGACTTTCTATTGATAAATCGGCTTGTGTTAAATCCAATGCAGGTAAATTGTATTTTGGTTTTGAAAGTTCCAATTGGATTATGAAACAAAAAATTGTTTTAGAAGTGGTGCCTTGGGTTGATGCTAAATTAAGCAGAGGTTGGACTTTGGAAAATCGAAAATTCATTATCAGTCAGTGTAAAACTTCGGCATTGGCTCGGAAAATGGCAAATTCAGATGATTTTTGCGTGTGTATTGGCGATAAAATTCAAAAAGAATATACTTTTAAGGAGTTTCAAAAACTCTTGCCTATGGAGCAATCTAAGGTTTATAAAGATTTTGGAGCAAGTTGTTTTGAAGAAACCGGAATTGCCAAAACTGTTTTTAATGATTTAAGAACAAAAGCTTCAAATAATATTAAAAAGGCTGATTTTGGAGCGGCGATAAAAAACTACAATGAGATTGTAAACCAACAAAAAGCAACGGCTTTGGATTATGCTAATCTGGGGTATTCTTATCTTTTGACAAAGCAATATGGAAAAGCGATTAAATCGCTGAAAGAAGGCGAAAAACTGGATGATGCCGAATTATTAGTTAAATTAAATTTGGCGCATGCTTATTTGTTAAATGGCGAATATGCCAAAGCCAAAACGATTTATAAAGAATACCAAAATCAAAACGTAACCGATAGCCTAAGTTGGACTCAAAAAATCAAAGATGATTATCAGGCTTTCGCAAAAGCGGGAATTCAAAACCAAGATTTTGAAAGGGTTTTGAAGTTGTTGAGATATTAGAATGTTGAATTATATCTTGATGGAATACATCTATGGAAAACCCTAATTATCATTTGTTAAAAGCGGATTATCGTGCTGAAAGTTTATTTCAAATTATTTCAGGACTTGTCAATTCAATTAATAAGTTAAAAGAACGGCAAAAAGAAGGTGGATGGTATGATGGATTATGGCTTTTGGAAGATACTGAACCTATATTTGGTCTAGCTTTTATTGCTTTTCAAAATTATATAAATGGGACTATTAAAGATTTTTATGAAACAACAGATAATAAAACAGTTTATTATAAAATCGAACCTAATTTAGTTGGTTTTCAAAAGTCGAGTATTGAGCTTGTAATTGGTTTAGCGAACTATATAAAACATAAAGAAGATTTAAAGTTGCATAGTGGTACAAAAAATATTCTTGATTGTTTTGGATTGAATAATTCTGATGAAAAATTACAGAATCACCAATTTTTAATGGATTAGATCTTTTGGATAGTAATTGGGATTTATTTAATGTTTTAGATATTGTAAAATCGTGGAGGGAAAAGTTATTTGAAAATTACATTAAGTTTTCTTCTTGAAATAAAAAAAAATATTTAGCGAACCTTTGTGAAACCTTTGCGAATCTTTGCGGTAAAAAAAATCTTTGTGGTTAAATAAAAACATGAAAGCAACTTATCATAAATATATTCTGAATTTCAAACGTCCCTCAGGAACTTCCCGTGGTGTGATGACTGAGAAAGAAACCTGGTTTATTGTTTTGGAACAAGGCGGTAAAAAAGGAATAGGAGAGTGCGGAATTTTAAGAGGTTTGAGTGCTGATGACCGACCTGATTATGAAGAAAAATTACAATGGACTTGCGCTAATATCCATTTAGGAAAAGATGCACTTTGGGAAGCCTTAATAGAGTTTCCTTCAATACAATTTGGAGTCGAAATGGCTTTTCAATCTTTGGTAAGTGAAACCCCTTTTTTACTCTTTCCTTCTGAGTTTACCGAAGGCGAAAAATCAATCGAAATTAACGGTTTGATTTGGATGGGTGAGGCGGCTTTTATGAAGCAGCAAATTGAAGAAAAATTAGCTCAGGGATTTCGATGTGTCAAACTTAAAATTGGCGCCATAGATTTCGAAAAAGAGTTAGAATTGTTGCGCTATATTCGGGAATATTTCACTGCTGAACAGGTAGAAATCCGGGTAGATGCTAATGGTGCTTTTGCTTTACATGAAGCTTTAGGTAAATTAAATCAATTATCTGAATTTAAATTACATAGTATAGAGCAACCTATTCAAAAAAAGAATACTGACAGGATGGCAGAGTTGTGTAAAACGGCTCCTTTTCCTATTGCTTTAGATGAAGAGTTGATTGGCGTTTTTACTTTAGCCGAAAAAGAAAAATTATTGCAAAAAATTAAGCCGCAATATATTATTTTAAAACCCAGTTTTGTAGGTGGTTTTAGAGGAACACAAGAGTGGATTTCATTGGCAGAAAAATACCAAATAGGCTGGTGGATTACTTCAGCTTTGGAATCTAATATTGGCTTAAATGCTATTGCGCAATGGACTTTTTTACAACAGAATTCAATGCCTCAGGGACTGGGAACCGGAGCACTTTATACCAATAATTTTGATTGTCCGCTTGAAGTTTCTCAGGGGCAATTATGGTATAAAAAAGAGTTAGATTGGAAGTTTTCTTTTGATTGATTTAACCCAGACCATAAATGAAAAGCTTGTGGAAAGAAATCTTTCCACAAGCTTTTTTTGAATTAAATTGTTTTATCGTCTTGAATTTTCCCAACGATAACCGCGATCGTATTTTTTCCAGTGCCCTTTTTTATGACCACGGGCATTATTTGGATTAGCCCAATAACCTTTTCTTTGAATGTAAGTATTACGGGAACTGCTCCATGTCCAGCCGCCTTCAATCCAGATATAATTAGGGTAAGGTCTGGGAGGGATATCGACTTCTACGTAGGTTGGAGGTTCAGAAACATATCCTACACTGCAACTATTAAATACAAACGTAAATCCTCCTAAAAGGATTAAAAAAATGATTTTTTTCATGATTCATGTTTTTAATTTGTAAATCCTTTTTTGGGTAAGAACTTCTAATTTAAAACGCATTAAGCGAGTAGTTTATTGTGTTTAGTGAAATTTGAAATGAGCTATTGTTATACCGCTTCTTTGTAGTTTTTAAGTGATAACCTGGCTTTTTGATGAATTTTCTTTTGCATATAACCAGTCCATCCAAAAAGAAAGCCGGAAAAACCAAATGCCTGTTTTGTCCAGTTCCAAATATTGAAATCGTCATTTTGTTTGATAATGAGTCCGTCTTTAAAATGAAATTCAGATTGAATGGTGTTTTTAATTAATCGTTTGTTTTTTCCAAAAGTATAAGTTGCGGTCCATTGTGCCGAACCTTTGTGGGTATCGCATTTAATGATAGTATATTCTACAGACAGGTTGCCTTTGCTTTTTTCGATTAACATTTTCCACATTTTAGGTACTTCCTGATCTCTTAAAGTGCCAAAAACAGGATCGTGAAACTTTACTTTGGACGCATAACAATTATCTATGTCCGAAGGAACTCCATTAGCAATTGAAGTGTATAATTGATGAATTGTTTTTTCTGAGGGAGTCATAATTTTTAACTTAATAAGTTATACAACCTTCATCAAATTTAACTCAAAAACATAAGAATATCCTGTTTTTTTTGGTGTTTTTTCGGGAGATATGTTAAAAAAGAATTTGCCGAAACAATGAACACTGTTTTTAAATATTATTTTAGTTCATTTTAGTAGTTGTTTTTTTATTTGTTATACGAAAAAGTATTTGTCCAATCGGATGTTTTTATGGCAGATACTAAATTTTCGGCATTCATAAAAACACGCAGTTCTTTGTTGGCCACAGCTTTAGAATATAAAGCCTTAAATCGATATACGGTTGTTTGATCACTGGTGTTTTGATAAACTTCGGCTAATTGTAAATCTTTAAAAGTGCCATACCATTGACGGTATTTAGTACAGGTTTTAGAGAGTTTTTCTATTGTAATATTATTGATGACTGATGTTGTAGCTTCGGTGGTTGTAAAAGGTTTGAATTTTGACGTATTACAAGTCGATAGAACGCGTTTTCCTAATTCGTAAGCTTTGTTTTTCTGACTGCTATTGACTTGGCTTAAAGTCAATTTTACAACTTCATCCGCTTTAGGTTCGCTTTGATGTACTTTTGCTGGCTTACATCCTGCCAGAGTTATCAGGCTTAAGATTACAATTAGTTTTTTCATTTTAGTTTTATTTTTAATAATAGGTTTGGGTCAGGACAATTTTCCAAATAAAAATCCAAATCCTTTTGGCTACAAACTCCGGGATAATCACCATCATAATCTGCAATTTCTTTAATAATTTGAAAGTGTAAATGTGGGGCATAATCTCCGTTTTCAGATGGATTTCCTAAGATTCCTAATTGGTCTCCTTTTTTAAAAAGCATCCCGATTTTTATATTTTGTATACTTTCTAACGACAAATGACCGTATAAAGTATAAAAACGGTAATTTTTTAATTGATGTTTTAAAATAATGGTTGGTCCATAATCGCCGAGATTTGTATTGTTTTTAAAACTGTGAATTTGACCATCCAGTGGACAAATTACCGTTGTTCCCGCCTGAGTCCATAAATCAATTCCAATATGGATCTTGCGTTCATCATTAGTTTCGTTTCTAAAATGAGCGCTTCTTTGGTATAAATTTCGTTTTTCTTTATAACCACCAAAAGCTATTTTAGAATTGTAAAGTTCTCGTTGCTGCTGAATGTAATTTTCAAACGCTGTGCTGTCTGTTATATTAATTGTAGCCAAATCAATATTGTCAACCGACAAATCCAACGGAAAATAATCTTCATCCGAATTGGCATTTGCTAATAAATGTATGGCTTCTCTATTTTTAAAAAGATTTTTGATAGCAGCTGTTTTTTAGAAACTTAAAAATAAAATAAAAAAAGTCAGGCTAAAAAATTTAGTCTGACTTTATAACTTTAAATTTAAGAAACTTTAAGATTGTTTTTGGAAATTTATCTTTTAAATGGAGAAATTAATTTATTCCAAATTCAACTGCAATGCAAAACAGTTTTTGTCTTCTTTTGTAATGCTAAAAACGATAACATCATCGGAGACATTTTCGTGAATCATCACCTGATCCCGAATTGAAAGTTCTTTCATGAAATTCATTTCGAAGCTTTTTATTTTCTGTTTCAAAATAATGTTTTCATCTACTAAATCCATACACCACTCCAGATATTTTACATTATTTACATGATTGACAATATCCAAATCAGATAGAATGACGATTTTACTAAAAATTTCTTCTTTCTCAGGATTGATGTCAATTTTTGAAAAACCTTCTTTCGTCGCTTTTGTTTCGGGAAACAATTCAAAATGATCATGTGCTAAATTTAATAATTCAGGACGACGGCTTTTAGTGTTGAAAACCGCCCAAAATGTCTCGCAGCCCACAATCTTTTTACCATTAACATACATTTCTAAAGCACGTACCGAACGTGAATTTTCAAGGCTGTTTATCCAGGTTTTTACCGTTACGGTATCTTTCCATTTGGGTAAATCGCTAATTTCTACCCGCATTCTGCTCAAAACCCAAGCTTGGTCAAATTCCTGCATATCGCTAAAGCTAATACCGCCAATTTCAGCGTGTTCAGCTGCGGTAAGTTGCAATAAATTGCATAATTCGGTATATTTCAAACTTCCCGATGGCAAACATTGGGTGAAATTGATTTCAAAGTCTTTGCTTAATATAGAAGTGAAATTTGCTGCTATTGGCATTGTATTTTGTTTTTTTGACAAAATAAGCAATTTAATAAAAATTAACGAAGTATTTTTTCTTATTATTTGTATTGAGTAGTTTTTCTAAATTTCGGTTGTACTGTTAGTTTGTCTTAATTTATTTTAACTCCAATATTTAATTGTATTGTTTTAGAACTATCATAAAAAGAAACAAATTCAGGATTTGTATTTATATCATATTTTGAAGAAACATAACTTACTCCAGCAAATGCAAAAAATGACTGGGTTAATTGATAGTTTGTATTGAATCCAATTCTTAAATTAGTTCCGTCTTGATGTCCAAAATTTCTATCTCCAGATTTGAATTTTAATTTTACGGAACCCATACCTAAATAGGGTTGTAAATTAAAATTATTAGAAAGTTTGATTTCATATCCTAAGAGTCCATGAAAAGTAGAATATCGTGTATTGTTAATGTTTCCCGCTCTTGTGATGTCTGTAATTGAATAATTGATATATTCATATCCTATTCCTATATGAAAATGTTTCAATTCGATAAAGTCGAAATTGGTTCCTAATCCAATGTTGGGTTTATTAGCTTTGGATAAATAATTATCACCAAAGCTATTAGGGATAATACTATATAGACTAAATTCTGGTTTGAAAGCTAGAATGCTTTTGGTGTTTTTTTCTTGTCCATAAGAGAACTTTATACAGAATATTAAAATGAATAGTATGTGTTTCATAATTAATAGTTAAGGTTATAAATTACAGGCGTATCATTTATAGGAATGATAACTGTTTCTTCTTTGGATACGATAGTAGAATTGGTATAATCGATGATTGTATATTTTAATGTGATATTTTGATTTTTGATTACATTATAAAATGTTTCCAAATAACCAGAACTGTCTGGTAAAGGATTTAGATTAATATAGAAATTTGGTAATTTCCCTTCTATTATGATGTTTTCCAATCGTTTGTTTGTGGAAGTTGTGTTTAAGATTAATTTTAGATTAGTAACAGATTCTTTTTTATATAAAGTGATTTTATTTAGATCTAGTTTATAGTTTTTAAAATTATTTTTTTTAGCTCTAAAATATTTTTCCTGAAACTCATTTGTTTGATTGATTAGCTTGTTGATTGAAATTGAAATTTCGTTATCATTTTTTGGTGCAGGGAAAATTAAGGTAAAACTACCATCTTGATTTGATTTACCATAGGAAATTAAATCGGAACTACTAAAAATAGAATCACCTCCATCTATTGTAACTTCAATATCTTTATCAGGAAGAGATTTCCCATTTTCATCAATAAGCTTTCCGGTTAACACAATTTTAGTTTCGCCATCATATTGTATTTCACAGGAAATTAGGCATAATAGAAAACAAAAAAATAATATCTTTTTCATATCAAGTCAATTTGATTGAGTTAAAGATATTATTTTTTTTGTAAGAAGTTTATGCTTTTAGTTTTATGAAATCAATAATTTTTTCTTTGTCTGTTAAATAATCGAACCATTTGGTATTTTCATCACGTTTGAACCAAGTTAATTGACGTTTTGCAAAACGACGGGTATTTTTCTTGATTTCTTCAATAGCAAATTCCAAAGTGAATTCTTTATCAAAATAACTGAATAATTCGCGATAACCTACGGTTTGAAGTGCATTCAGCTCTTTATTTGGATACAAATTCTTAGCTTCCTGAAGCAAACCTTCATTCATCATAATGTTTACTCGCTCGTTAATACGATTGTACATCACGTTTCTTTCGGCTTCCAGACCAATGAGGATAGGAGTGAAGCTGCGTTCGTTTTTCTTTTGGTTTAAAAAAGAAGAATAAGGATTTCCGGTTCCAATACAAACTTCTACAAATCGCATCATACGTTGCGGATTGAGCAGGGTTTGCGGATTTTCGACAGTGATTTTTTCGAAATAATCAGGATCTCGTTTTTTTAATTCTCCTTGTAAATAACCAATACCGAGTTTTTCATAATTGGCGTTGACTTCCTGGCGTACTTCCGGATCAATTTCGGGAAAATCATCAAAACCTTTCAAAATTGCATTGACATACAAACCGGAACCACCTACTAATACCACATAATCATTGGTTTTAAACAATTCTTCAATGGTTGCTATAGCTTCTTTTTCGAAATCACCTACGGTGTAATTTTCAAAAATAGATTTGTTTTGGATAAAATGATGCTTTGCAGCAGCCAATTCTTTTGGATTTGGTACAGCCGTTCCAATGGTCATTTCCTTGAAAAACTGACGACTATCACAAGAAACAATTTCACAGTTGTAATGATTCGCTAATTGAATACTCAAAGCTGTTTTTCCTATGGCTGTTGGTCCGATTATGGTAATTAGGTGTTTCATTATTTGGTTTCTATGGCATGTCACATTGAGGACGAAATTTAGCGTATTTTTAATACTTAACAAGTTTTGTATATAATAACGATATAAGCCTTCTTCTAAAAGTGAATAATCTTTAAAGCTTTATTTTTTCTAATGTACGCTTGAATAATTCGTTGTATATCCCGATTGCTTTCCATAGGGATTAAGATATTTTTTAGAATATTGACATTGGTAATTTGGTAATTTAAATCATAAAAAGCATAGCCTTTAAAAACGCCGTTTTCTACTAATATGGCACTTCGTTCATTAACATTTCTACCTCTGTCTATAATAATGATACTTTTATTATCAAAGCTGTTTTGGTCTATAAATTGCTGAATGCGTTCGTTGTATTCTGAGCTTGGAATTTTACCTATGCAAGCTCCGTCACATTCGTTAATTGTATGTTGGAAACAATGAGTTTTAGTTTCATATAAACCGGTTAGTTTTTGGCACAAATGATAATTGGCAGTAATACGAAACAATGCATTCTTTCCATCAGCAGCGTTAACATAAGAAAGAATTTCTTTTTTTCTGCCATCAGTTTTCTGAAGTTTTAAACGCAAATAACCATCGTTGTCTTTTTCCGGATAAATAGCCCAGGAAAAGTGATTTTTTCGTGACATTCTATTATAAACAGGTTTGTTTATTTTGATTTCCTGTGCTTCTTTTATCAGCGCAATGAGTTCGTTTCCAGTTTCTTCATAAGTAACGGTGAAAACTTCGGCCTGTATTTTTTTAGCACTTCGGGTAATTCCTGTAAAATGCTGATTGACTCTTTTTTTGATATTTCGGCTTTTGCCAATAAAAATTATTTTACCCTCTTCATTATGAATATAATATACTCCGGTTTTTGAAGGTAAACTTCCAATAATATCGAGTAGTTTTGGAGCAATTCCTTTTTGTATTTCCGACTTGATTAAGCCGGTAATGATTTCTTTTTCCAGATCTTTATCCAATAACATTTTGAATAGCTTCACCGTTGCCATTGCATCACCACTGGCACGATGTCTGTCGGCCATAGGAATTCCCAAGGCGCGTACTAATTTGCCTAAACTATGTGAAGTTTGCTCAGGTAATAGTTTTTTAGATAATTCAACGGTACAAAGTGTTTTTACTTGAAAATCGTATCCTAAACGGCGAAATTCGGTTCGTAGAATTCGATAATCAAAATCGGCATTATGGGCTACTAAAATGCAATCAGTAGTGATTTCAATGATGCGTTTGGCAACTTCATAAAATTTTGGAGCCGAACGCAACATGGCATTGTTGATACCGGTTAATTTCACCACAAAAGGCTGGATTGGAATTTCAGGATTGACTAAACTGATAAATTGATCTACTATTTGATGACCGTCAAATTTATAAATAGCAATTTCGGTAATCCCCTCTTCGTTGAATTGCCCTCCGGTAGTTTCTATGTCTAATATTGCGTACAAAATAAGTATTCAGTTTACAGTTTACAGTTGGCAGATTTTCAATTTGAAATTAAAAATCATTCATCTTTAATCAAAAATCAATTTATCTCCCGCCAAAGATACTACTTCCAACCCGAATCATCGTACTGCCACATTCGATAGCTAATTTATAGTCGCCGGACATTCCCATTGAAATAGTATTCAGTTGGCAGTTCCGATAGTTATCGGAATCAGTATTCAGCGATTGCAGTTTGTCAAAAATTGATTTCAAATGCCTGAATTCCTTTTGAATTTGCTCTTGGTTATCGGTAAAAGTTGCCATTCCCATCAAGCCCAAAATACGAATATTTTTCAATTCTTGAAATTCATTTGAATTTAAAAGTGATGAAAGTTCTTTTTCATCTAAACCAAATTTAGTTTCTTCTTCAGCAATATGTATCTGAAGTAAACAATCAATTATGCGATTGTATTTTTTAGCTTGTTTGTTGATTTCCTGTAATAATTTCAAACTATCCACACCATGAATCAAACTCACATATTCAGCCATAAATTTGACTTTGTTGGTTTGAACGTGCCCAATCATGTGCCATTGAATGTCTTTGGGCATTTGCTCCCATTTTTCAGTCATTTCCTGGATTTTGTTTTCACCAAAAATGCGTTGACCCGCATTATAAGCTTCCATTAAATCCGAAACAGGTTTGGTTTTTGAAACCGCTACCAAGGTTACATTTTCGGGTAAAGTTGATTTTATATCGTGTAAATTAGATTGTATTGACATCTTAAATGAATTGTTGTAATAATTGATTTAAAGAAACTGTTTAGCAACTTTTTCTGCTTTTTTACTTTCGGAATAATCATAAAATCCTTCTCCTGATTTTACGCCTAATTTTTTAGCATTAACCATCTTTATTAAAAGTGGGCAGGGAGCGTATTTCGGATTTTTGAATCCTTCATACATTACATTCATAATCGAAAGACAAACGTCCAGACCAATGAAATCGGCTAATTGTAGCGGCCCCATTGGGTGTCCCATACCTAATTTCATCACAGTGTCAATTTCGCTTACTCCGGCAACATTCGTATACAAAGTTTCGATGGCTTCGTTAATCATCGGCATTAAAATTCGGTTAGCAACAAATCCCGGAGCATCATTTACTTCTACTGGATTTTTGCCTAGTTTTTCGGATAAAGTCATAATGATTTTTGTTACTTCATCACTAGTTTGACTTCCGCGAATCACTTCTACCAAAGGCATTAATGGTACCGGATTCATAAAATGCATTCCTATTACTCGTTCAGGATGTACTACAGTGGCTGCAATTTGTGTAATAGAAATAGAAGAAGTATTGGTTGCAAAAACCGTATTATGAGAACAATATTCGTTAAGTTTTTTAAATATTTTAAGTTTTAAATCTATGTTTTCAGTTGCAGCTTCAACGACTAAATCAGCGCCGACAACTCCATCTTCAATATCAGTGTAGCAAATGATATTTGAAATGGTTTTTATTTTGTCTTCGGCAGAAATAGTTCCTTTAGCAAGCATTCTGTCTAAATTTGTAAAAATAGTGGTCATTCCTTTTTCCAAAGCATTTTCGGAAATATCAATCAATTTTACCGTAAAACCATTTTGGGCAAAAGTATGAGCAATTCCGTTACCCATAGTTCCTACACCTATAACTGCTACTATTTTCATCTTTTTAAAATTGATATTTATAATTTTAGCCACGAATTCACTAATTCAAATTGTGATTTCGTGGCTAATTTATTTTGGAAATTTTAAATTATTTTTTGAAACAATCTATAATTTGGTAAGCTACTCTCAAAGCTTCGGTAGCCTGATCTAAGGTTACAATTGGATTTGTGTTATTGACAATGGCATCAGCAAATGTTTCTAATTCGTCTAAAATAGCGTTGTTTTGCGTTACTTCAGGATTAGAAAAATAGATTTGTTTTTTTACACCTTCGGCATTTTGTAAAATCATGTCAAAATCTCCAGGAACTTCGGGAGCATCTTTCATTTTTACCACTTCACATTTTTTCTCTAAAAAATCAACAGAAATGTAAGCGTCTTTTTGGAAGAAACGTGTTTTACGCATGTTTTTCATCGAAATTCGACTTGCTGTTAAATTGGCAACACAGCCATTTTCAAATTCGATTCTGGCATTAGCAATATCAGGAGTGTCACTGATTACCGAAACTCCGCTGGCACTGATGTTTTTTACTTTCGAATTAACAACACTCAAAATCACATCAATATCATGAATCATTAAATCCAAAACCACAGGAACATCTGTACCGCGAGGATTGAATTCGGCCAAACGATGCGTTTCTATGAACATTGGATTTTCAATCATGTTTTTAGTAGCGCTAAATGCAGGATTAAAACGCTCTACATGACCTACCTGACCTTTAACATTGTATTCGTTTGCCAAAGCAATTATTTCTTCGGCCTCTTCGATAGTGTTAGAAATAGGTTTTTCTATGAAAACGTGTTTTCCTGATTTAATGGCGGCTCTGGCACATTTATAGTGTGAAAGGGTAGGAGTTACAATATCAATAACATCCACTGCGTGAATTAATTTGGCAATGGTGTTGAAGTTTTGGTATCCAAATTCTTTTGAGATTTTTTCGGCGTATTCCTGATTTTCGTCATAAAAACCAACTAATTCATATTTTTCAGATTGTTGTAATAAACGCAAATGAATTTTTCCCAGGTGACCGGCACCTAAAACTCCTACTTTAAGCATGATAATGTATTTTTAACAAAAGTAGGAAATTCAAATTGAAATATTAAACAATTGATTTGGATTTTAGGCTTTGCTTTTTGGATTTTTTACTGCTATTTTTACCAAAATAAAATACCACAGTTTTGAAAGATACAGCCAAACATCAAGGACTTCGCAATCAATTAGTAAGCACTTTGCAACAAAAAGGGATTACTGATTTACGTGTGCTTGATGCGATAAAAAAAATCCCAAGACACCTCTTTTTGCAATCCGGTTTTCAAGATTTTGCTTATCAGGACAAGGCATTTCCTATAGATGCAGGGCAAACCATTTCACAGCCTTACACGGTAGCTTTTCAAACTCAATTGTTAGAAATAAAGAAAGATCATAAGGTTTTAGAAATAGGTACCGGTTCCGGTTATCAAACGGCTGTTTTATGTTTGATGGGGGCGAAAGTGTATAGTGTAGAAAGGCAAAGTGAATTGTTTAAAAAAACTGCTGCTTTGTTACCAAAATTAGGAATCAGACCCAAACATCTTACTTTTGGAGACGGTTATAAAGGATTGCCCACTTACGGTCCTTTTGATAGTATCATAGTAACGGCGGCAGCTCCTAATATTCCACAACCTTTAATGGCACAATTAAAAATTGGCGGAAGATTAGTGATTCCTGTTGGGGAAACGGATAAAGTTCAGATAATGACTTTGTTGATTCGTAAAAATGAAACCCAATTTGAAAAACACGAGTTGGGTGAATTCCGATTTGTTCCTTTATTAGAAGATAAAAATTAAGGCTTTTAAAATTAATTAAAAGCCTTTTTTATTCTGTCCAAATCGCGTTTGGTATCCTGTTCTTTTAAAGATTCACGCTTGTCGTAGTTTTTCTTTCCTTTGCAAAGTCCGATTTCCAGTTTAGCAATTCCTTTTTCATTTGTAAATAAACGCAAAGGGATAATGGTTAATCCTTTGGCCTGTACACTTCGTGCTAAATTTTTTAATTCCCGTTTATTTAAAAGCAATTTTCTTTCGCTTCTGGATTTGTGGTTGAATTGGTTTCCAAAAGCATATTCTTCTATGTAAGTATTGATGGCAAAGAGTTCGGTACCGTTAAATTCGCAAAAACTTTCGGTAATATTGGCTTTTCCTAAACGGATGGATTTGATTTCGGTTCCTGCCAAAACAATTCCGGCAGTAAACTTTTCGATTATTTCATAATCAAATCGCGCTCTTTTATTGAGTATGTTGACATTTTTTAGCATAGGATTGCAAATGTAGGAACAATTACTAAAACTCCACAATTTTTTAGCGATTTTGATTTAAATTTGCTTCATGGAAAAACAAACTTCAAATGATCCGTTGCACGGAGTGACACTAAAAGCGATAGTGGAAAAATTAGTTGATTTTTATGGATTTGACACCTTGGGCGAATTGATAAAAATCAAATGTTTTAATGATAATCCAAGTATCAAATCGAGTTTGACTTTTTTAAGAAAAACCGATTGGGCCAGAAAAAAAGTGGAAGAACTGTATGTTAAATCCTTGTCTAAATTTGATTAATTTAATTTATAAGAAACCATAATGCCGCCTCTGTAAGGAAGCCATTCGCCACTTTTATTGTAATTTTTCACATGTTCATATCTTCCGGGAGTTCCATCAGTATAATAACCTTTATAAAAACCCTGATGCCAACCACCACCTAAGAAAGCATCTAAAACAAATTTGTCACTCAATTTTTTTTGATAACCAATAGTTGCACCTATGCGATACCCCAAGCCTTCTTCGTATTTATTTGTTCCCCAGTAATTCCATTTTTGTAATTTATAAACATCAGGACCTGCATGAAAACCTGCATAAAAACCATTGTATTTTTCTTTAAAATGATAGCGGTATTCAGGAGTTAGCATAACAGTTTGCATTGGTTTTCCATCAAATGATTTCCAAAATGAAGCAAAAATATCAATGCTTAATGTCGATTTGGCCCCAATGCTTGTTTCAATTCCAAGTTGTGGAACTCCAACTAAAGCAGTTAAACCGTTTAGTTTAATGTAGGTTTGGCTTTGTATATTTGATGAAAACAATACTATAATAACAAAAAGAATATTTTTTTTCATAGATATGGTTACTCTGAAAATAATTGAATTATTATTTCAGTTTGTGTCCAAATATATGATTTTAACTACGAATTGTAGGGTTAACAGTTGTTAATTTTATAATAATCCTATAATGGGGTCGATAATTTCGATAGTAAATTTTGAATTAAAAATTTCATTTTCGGCTAAAATTTGAATGCCTTCTTTTTCAAAAATATTCCCTGTTGAATCTTTGGTGTCTGAATAACCATACCAAGGTTCGATACAAAGAAAAGGAGCATCTTTTTTAGTCCAAATTCCTAAATGAGGAAAATCGGGATAATGAACTTTTAGAAATGGACTATGGTTTTTTAAAATGCTCAAGCTTTTTGATTCCAAACTTTTAAAAATTAAAGCGTCATTTTCGAATAAATAATAGTTTAGCGTAACTAAATCGCCAGTTTTTTCTAGATTTTTAGTTTTATTCGAAATTAAATCATTTTCTAAAAGGTTGTAGACTAAAGTTTCGTCTTTTTCGAATTGAATGGAATAATCTTCAAAATTTCCGTTCAAAGCAAAAGCAGGATGTGCTCCAATTGAAAACGGCATTTTAGATTGGCTTTTGTTAATTACTTTGTATTCTATACTTAGATTTTTTTCTTCAAGTGAATAGCAAATTTGTAACTCAAATTCAAAAGGATATACTTTTAATGTTTCAGTTGAGGATTGTATGGAAAAAATAGCGCTGCTTTCTGTTTTATCAACCAATTCAAAATCCCTGTCTCTGGCAAAACCATGTCTTGAAAGTGTGTAATTTTCATTGTTCGAAGTATAGGAATTGTTTTTAAGTGTGCCAACAATGGGAAACAAAACAGGAGAATGTTTACCCCAAAAATCAGGATTTCCTTCCCAGATGTATTCTTGTGTTGAATGATTGTTTTTCAGGGAAAATAATTCGGCACCTTTGTGGTTTATTTTTGCCGTAAGGTAGGTGTTAGAAATTGTAGTTGTCAAAATGCAATTGATTTTTTTTGAAAATTTTAGATTTGATAAATATATTTCATAAAATTTAATTAAAGCCTAAGTTTTATATTAAAAGTGAGTGATTTTTTTTATTAATTTGTTTCAAATTGCAATCACATGAAAAACATTCGATTCGGAGCTATTTTTCAAATAGCTATATTCTTAGGAGTCTCATCCTTAAATGCTCAGGAAGTTTCAGCAGAAAAAACTACTTCTAATTATAACTACCACGATGCTTTTGCACCATTTTTTTATACAAAGAACGGTATGGCAACACGTTCGGCAAGCGGTCAGCCCGGAGCTGAATACTGGCAAAACCGTGCGGATTATAAACTGACGGCAACCTTAAATGAGCAAACCAATGAAATTGTGGGAACTGATATTATTACTTATACCAATAATAGTACCGATGCCATGTCGTTTTTGTGGTTGAATTTAGATCAAAATTTATTCAAAGGGGATTCCAGGGGTGAGGCACTTGTACCTGTTACGGGGAGCAGAAATGGAAGACAAGGACAAATTTTTGACGGAGGTCACAAAATTAAATCGGTTAAAATAATTAAAATCGATAATAAGAAAATTGCTGAAGTTGAAGCAAAATACCTTATCAGCGATACCCGTATGCAAATTTTTCTTCCTGAAGAATTAAAGTCAAAAGGAGGGAAGGTTGAGTTTAAAATTGAGTTTTCATATATCTCGCCAAATGAAGGTTCTGACAGAACGGGAGTTTTAGAAACTAAAAACGGAAAAATATTTACCATTGCGCAATGGTATCCTCGTATGTGTGTGTATGACGATATTAGAGGTTGGAATACTAATCCTTATTTAGGAGCTTCAGAGTTTTATTTAGAATATGGTGATTTTGATATTGCTATCACGGCTCCGGCTAATCATATTGTGGCTTGTTCAGGAGAATTAGTTAATCCGAAAGAAGTTTATTCTGCTGAGGAATACAAGCGATTTTTAGAAGCAAAAGACAGTGATAAAACCGTAGTGATTCATTCAAAGGATGATGTGCTGGCAGCTAAAAAAATGAATGCTTTGGCTACTAAAACTTGGCGTTTTAAATTAAATAATGCACGTGATGCGTCTTGGGCGTCTTCGGCAGCTTTTATTTTAGACGGAGCAAGAATTAATTTGCCAAGCGGAAAAAAATCATTGGCATTATCTGTCTATCCGGAGGAAAGTGCCGGGAATGATGCCTGGGGACGTTCGACTGAGTTTGTGAAAAATTCGATAGAGAATTATTCTAAAAGATGGATGGAATATACCTATCCTGTTGCTACAAACGTGGCTGGTAACGAAGGAGGAATGGAATATCCGGGAATTGTTTTTTGCAGTTGGAAATCCAAAGGAAAAAAATTGTGGGGAGTTACTGATCATGAATTTGGACATAACTGGTTTCCAATGATTGTGGGTTCTAATGAACGCCTGTTTGCCTGGATGGATGAAGGTTTTAATAGTTTTATTAACACTATAAGTGATGTTGATTTTAACAACGGAGAGTTTAAGGAAGAAAAAGAAGATATGCATGAAAACGCTTCTTCTTACACTGATTTGGATTTGGAAACAGTAATGAGCTCGCCGGATAATATGAAAGAAGCCAATATTGGTGTTTTGTGTTATGGAAAACCAAGTGCGGGATTGATAATTCTGAGAGAGCAAATATTAGGAAAAGAACGTTTTGATTTGGCTTTTAGAACTTATATCGAGCGTTGGGCGTTTAAACATCCAACTCCGGATGATTTTTTCAGAACAATGGAAAATGTAGGAGGAGAAGATTTGAGTTGGTTTTGGAGAGGTTGGTTTCAATACAACTGGCAGTTTGATCAGGGTGTAAATTCGATTAAATACATTAAAAATAATCCTAAAAATGGCGTTTTGATTACAATTAAAAACTACGAAAAAATGCCAATGCCGGTTGTTTTAGATGTTAAATTGAAAAGCGGAAAAGTAGATAGGATAAATTTACCTGTAGAAGTTTGGCAAAAAAATATTGAATGGACTTTTAAACACAATTCTACAGAGGAAGTAGAGAAGATTACTATTGATCCAGATCATGTGTTCCCGGATAGTAATGAGGAAAATAATGTTTGGACTGATAACAAAGGAATGGTTGAAAAAGATATTATTTTAGATTCTTATTTAGGAACTTATTCTAATTCCAGAATGCCTATTAAGATTGTTATGTCAGAGAAAAATACAGCGTTGAATGTAGAAATTACCGATTATCCTGAGTTTTCAGTGAAATCCATTGGGAAAGATGAGTTTGAATCCAAACGTGCAGGATTGAAGTTTAAGTTCAATGAAGATAAAACAGGATTTGATATGATTATTGGTGACGGAAGAACAATTCCGTTTACAAAAGAGAAATAATCTAAAAACAGAATTTAGTGTTAAACGGCTATTGAGAGTATTCAATAGCCGTTTTTGTTTGAAATTTTGTCAAAGAATTCTTTGCTAGCTAAGCTCAAAAAAATGTACTTTTATTGCTTTTTAATTTTGATTATTAATTTTCAATAACTTTATTTTGGATAAAAAGATTACAATTGCAATTGATGGGTTTTCCTCTACGGGAAAGAGTACTTTGGCTAAGCAGTTAGCTAAACAATTAGGTTATGTATATGTAGATACAGGAGCCATGTACCGTGCGATTGCTTATTTTTCGATGCAAAATAATTACATAAAAACTGATTTTTTAGATAAAGAGGCATTGATAAAAAGTCTTCCTAATATTCGATTGCAATTTCAATTCAATGCCGATTTAGGTTTTGCCGAAATGTATTTGAATGGAGAAAATGTAGAGAAACAAATCAGGACTATTGAAGTGTCTAATTTTGTGAGTAAAGTGGCTGAAATTCCTGAGGTTCGAACTAAATTAGTTGAACAACAGCAGCAAATGGGGAAAAATAAAGGGATTGTAATGGACGGCAGAGACATTGGAACGGTTGTTTTTCCGGATGCCGAACTTAAAATATTTATGACGGCCAGTGCACAGACCCGAGCACAAAGACGATATGATGAGTTAATTCAAAAAGGAGATTCGGTTACTTTTAAAGAAGTCCTGAAAAATGTAGAAGAACGCGATTATATTGATACGCACCGAAGTAATTCTCCGTTAGTAAAGGCAGATGATGCTGTGGAAGTTGATAATTCTGATTTGACCAGAGAAGAACAATTTGATTTGGTTTTAAATTTAGTAAAGCAAAAGTCTTAAAGAGATATGAAAAAAAAGAGTTAGTATTGCGCTAACTCTTTTTTGTTTCCAGTTTATTTGATGTCAATTAATTTAGGGGATTTTGGTTTTGCTGCTTCTTTTTTAGGAATGCTGATGGATAAAATTCCATTATCATATTTGGCTGAAATTTTCTCTTCATCTACTAATTCCGGAAGCGTAAAAGAGCGACTAAAAGACTGGTAGCTGAATTCCTGTTTGGTAATTCGTTCTCCGTCTTTAACTTCATTGTTTAGTTTTTTTTCAGATGAAACGGTTAATAAATCATTATTCAGTTCAATTTTGAAATCTGATTTTTCAAAACCCGGAGCTGCCACTTCTACAAAAAAGGAATCTTTGTTTTCTTTGATATTTAAAGAAGGTAGCGTGGTGTTGGTTTTTGAAAAATTGTCTCTATTCCAACTTTCAAAATCATTATTAAAAAATCTGTCAAAAAAACCAGGCCATTGGTTTTGATACTTAACAATTGTCATAATAATAAAATTTAAGTTAAACATTATTCTTGTAGATAGTTATACAAAGAAAATACCATTTGGAATAAACTGACAATAAGTTAGTTGGTTTGTTTTTTAATGTGATTTTGTTTCTGAAAATTTTGATAATTTTTAAGAAAGAAATGTCAATTTTTCAGTTTTTGGATGGTTGTTTTTTTATCGCAAACTTATCATCCTGACGAAGGAAGGATTTCATCAAGTTGTTCGATTTTGTTTTTAAAAGTGTAGTTTCTAGTATTAAGACTTGTGGTTAATTAAGATGCCACACGAAAGGATTCGTGCGGCAGCGTGGGGGCCTAATAGGTTTTTGTAATGTTCAATGAAATTTGGAGTTACTGTTTTGTTTTTTGAAAGCCATTCCAAAATTTCAGTATGTGGATTCAAAAATTCTTTATTGTAATCGTTAATGAATTCTAAAGCTACGTTGTAATCTTTTTTATCAGTTGATTTTGTGAGTTTTTTTTGGAATGATTAGATTCTTTGCGACTGAAAGCTAGTAATAATAGGTTAGTATTAAATGTTTCATTTTTAGATTGAAGATTGTTGCGGGTACGAACAAAATGCTCGAGTTAGCTGGATATCTTAGTTGGAATATAAAACTAATGCTTGACAGAAAATAGGTTTGCCATTAGGCGCAAATGAAATAGCTAATCCGCCTGTTGGTTGCCACCCCATTGTTGTTATTAATTCTATTACCCTTTCTTTCAGGAATTCGGTATTAATTTCTTGTATAACTGTGTAATCAATAATTTTCTTATCCATTTTGGCTTGTTATTAGTATTTTTTTAATTATTTTATTTTTTATTTTCATACATATGTTCATCAGAATGCCATTCTCGTATCTATAAAGGTTTGTGTTATGGGCTGGTTGTTTTTGTCGAAATTATGATTTTAATCGCAATTTTTTTTTAGTTTCTGTTGGTAAATTCCAATTTTCACGCTTCTGTTTTCGTAATCAAAAGTTATTTATTAATGATAGGAGGAGGAGCAGGAAACATTTTATCAAACTCATCAAATTTTATTTTTCTATCTATCGGTTTGAACTGTTTGTAACTTTGTAAATGATCGATCCATTTTTCAAATTTCCAAAACTCTTCTGGGCCTTTACCACCGTGTAGCATTAATCTTTTATTGTCAATTGAAAAAGCTATTGTTGTTCCATCTTCTATTTGGTTATTTGAAATGACAGAATCTTTGGTAGGAAACTTAAATTCGCAGATTAAACTGTCTAATATTTTTTTCTCATTCTGTTCGAGTATAAAATAGTTTAATACCTTTTGTCGAAACGGATTATCGTTTAAATAGTAAACTGTATCTGAAGAATTAAATTTTAATCTATAAATCGTTTTAATATTTCCTTTTGAATAAGTAAAGTTTGTATAACAACTTTTCTTTTCCTTTGCACAACTGCAGAATAAAAATAATATTATTATTGAAATAAGTTTTTTCATTTTTGAAATATTATTTTTTACCAACTGTTTATTTTCTGATTGTTTTCATTTGCGTAATTTCGGCACATAACTTGTATATAGGCAAAACAAACCTTCACAAATACACCCAAAATCGGTTAGACTGTCGAAGTTTTTTTCTTTTCAAATATATCAAAATATCTTTACAAAATGTCTTCTGAAAACAAAACGCTCTAAATAGACCTGATCGAGCCGATATCCTCGTAGTGTAATGGAGAGATAAAGGCGAGAGCAGGAGGGGAGTTCTTTTGAAAATCAATACGTTGTGCTCCTAAAAAAGAAAAAAAGTCTAAAAATCAGTTGGTATTTAGCTTTAACGGTGATTATCAGTGGGATTGTTTTGTAATTACAAATAAATGTGTTAATTTTGCGCACCTTTTGGTGAATAAGAGTTTCCTTTAGGTATCAACTAATTATACAAACAACTTCTGTTGTTTTCTATCACATTAAGAAACTCGAGAGAATGCAGAATACAAATTTTTTATCAGCATGTCTGAACAAATTAAATCACAAGAAGAGTTTTTAGCAAATTTTAACTGGCATAACTTTGAAGAAGGTATCGATGCAGTAGATGAAAAAAACTTATTAGAGTTTGAAGAACTAGTATCTAAAACTTTCATTTCTACTGATCAGGAAGAAGTAGTTGAAGGAGTTGTTGTTAGAATTACAGATAGAGACGTTATCGTTGATATCAATGCTAAATCTGAAGGTGTTATTTCTTTAAATGAATTCCGTTACAATCCAAACTTAAAAGTAGGTGACAAAGTAGAAGTATTAATCGACATCCGTGAGGATAAAACAGGTCAGTTAGTATTATCTCACCGTAAAGCGCGTACTATTAAGTCTTGGGATAGAGTTATTGCAGCTAATGAAACTGGAGAAATCGTTAATGGTTTCGTTAAATGCAGAACTAAAGGTGGTATGATCGTTGATGTTTTCGGAATTGAAGCGTTCTTACCAGGATCTCAAATTGATGTTAAGCCAATTAGAGACTACGATGTTTACGTAAATAAAACTATGGAATTCAAAGTGGTAAAAATCAACCACGAATTCAAAAATGTTGTTGTATCTCACAAAGCTCTTATCGAAGCTGATATTGAAGTACAGAAAAAAGAAATCATCGGTCAATTACAAAAAGGACAAGTATTAGAAGGTGTTGTTAAAAACATTACTTCTTACGGTGTATTTATTGACTTAGGTGGTGTTGATGGATTAATCCACATTACTGATCTTTCTTGGTCAAGAATCAACCACCCATCTGAAGTTCTTGAATTAGATCAAAAATTAAACGTTGTAATCCTTGATTTCGATGATGAGAAAACAAGAATTCAATTAGGATTGAAACAATTAAACGCTCACCCATGGGATGCTTTAGATGCTAACTTAACTGTTGGTGATAAAGTTAAAGGTAAAGTAGTTGTAATCGCTGATTACGGTGCATTTATCGAAGTTGCTGAAGGTGTTGAAGGTTTAATCCACGTTTCTGAAATGTCTTGGTCAACTCACTTACGTTCTGCTCAGGACTTCGTGAAAGTTGGTGATGTTGTTGAAGCTGTTATCTTAACTTTAGACAGAGATGACCGTAAAATGTCATTAGGTATCAAACAATTGACTCAAGATCCATGGACTGACATTACTTCTAAATACCCAGTAGGTTCTAAACACACAGGTATCGTTAGAAACTTTACAAACTTTGGTATTTTCGTAGAATTAGAAGAAGGAATTGATGGATTAATCTATATCTCTGACTTATCTTGGACTAAGAAAATCAAACACCCATCTGAATTTGTAAATGTTGGTGAGAAATTAGACGTAGTTGTATTAGAATTAGATGTTGACGGACGTAAATTATCTTTAGGTCACAAACAAACTACTGCTAATCCTTGGGATCAATACGAAGATTCTTTCGCTGTAGGAACTATCCA